>Ga0118677_10002600_pt1 | contig 35900 bp, 43 predicted proteins | sample AliMusrvi5mmetaG_FD_86154 | JGI IMG/M metagenome (GOLD analysis project Ga0118677, IMG submission 86154)
AAAGAGCCGCTAACTCGCCTGAGCAACGGAATCAACCTAATGGAGAGGAATTTGAATCAGAACAGGATGGGGCTGCCATCATCCATGGCAATCAGACAGTTTTGAACAAAACAAAGGCTACCGTCAAAACGCCCAATAAGCCATCCAATATCATGAGCGTATCCGGCGAGGAATTTGACGGCTCGACCCATAGCGTATCGGACCCATTCACCCAAGGCACGGCGCAACCGAAAAAACCGGTCATTGCCGGGAATATTTTTGCCGGGGGTACCGACCTTTCCGCGTTGTCACAATTTGAAACCAATCGCCCAAAAACCCCGCCCATGACACCGGAGAACATCGTGAAAGGGTCGCCGGAGCTGTCGGGTTTGGGGGTGAAAAAACTTGAGAAGTTTGCCACCCTCATGGCGGCACTGGGCAACGGCGATGCCGTGGGCGACGATCTGTATGCGCCCCAAGAGGAAGAGGAGGATCCAGACGAGGCGTTGAAGGAAAGCTTGCCCGCAATCCAATCGTTCCTGGAAGGGCTGGACGGCCACGGCCATACCGATGCCCATGGACAGACGGATGGCAGTGGTCTAGTCCTAGCGTCTGTCCGGGACTCAGGCGTCGATGGCGGCGTGGATGCCCCTGCCACGACACAGCCGGTTTTAAATTCCGTTGGACAGTCGGGCAACAAGGCGGCCACCGTCGATTTGCAGAAACTTTTCCAAGGGGGGAAATGACGCGATGTCGGCGCATGACCCTTTTATCCGCCCGCCCTACGAATGGCTGATAGGCCTGTCGTGGGGCATTGCATCACTGGTGTCCATCTACGCATGGTACATCCTTCCGGGTTCGGCTTCGATGTTGATCCCTGCTTTTTTCTACGGCGCACTGGGTGTCCTGGGTGTCGTCAGGGGACGCTCACTGATCGGGCGCGGGGCAGGATCGACCGCGCTGTCGAAGATAACTGTCAAAAAGCTGCTGCGGCATATGACAGAAAACCCGGATGGGATGTGGTTCGGCTGGGGGTTTGAGTGGATGCCCCACCACACCCAGCGGGCAATCGACTTCATGATGGCTCGCAAGGGCCAGCCGGACGGCGGCGGGCCTGGCCAGCTATGGATACACGGGCTGAACCAGGGGGCCGAAAAGCAAATCACCATCCCGTTCAAATCCCTCGAAGGTCACACCTTCATGGTCGGGACGACAGGTTCGGGCAAAACCAGGGCCTATGAAATCATGGTGGCGCAGGCCATCCACCGGGGCGACACGGTCATCATGATCGACCCGAAGGGCGACAAGGATTTGATGGAGCGCATGAGGCGGGAATGCGCAAGGGCAGGGCGGGCCGAAAAGTTTATTTTTTTCCACCCGGCGTTTCCGTCCACGTCGATCCGCCTGGACCCGATGCGCAATTTTGTCAGGACCACCGAACTGGCCTCGCGGCTGGCCGCGCTGCTGCCCACCGACGGCACGGCGGCGACATTCACGGCGTTTTCCTTCCGCGCCATCAATCTGATCGCACAGGGCCTGGTCGAAACCGGGGTCAAGCCCACGCTGAAAAAATTGCGCTACTACATCGAAGGCGGGCCGGAAAAGTTGCTGGTCCGCGCCGTCGAGTCGCACTGCGGCAAAGTCAACCCAAACTGGCGGGTCGATGCCGAGCCATTCTATGTGCTGGCCAGAAAGCAGAAACTCACACCGATGGAGACCATCACCCAGGCCGACATGCTGGCCCCCATCGTGTTTTACCGGCAAACCTACTCCGGGACGGCTTTGGGTTCGGAGGGGGTCGACGGCTTGATCAACCTGGTGGAACACAACCGCCTCCACTTTTCCAAGATGATCGCCACCCTGATCCCGTTGCTCAACATGCTGACCTCCGGTTCGCTGGGTTCTATGCTGTCGCCGGACGAGGATGATGTCGGGGACATGCGCCACATCTTCGAATCCAACCAGATCATCAGCGGGAAATTTGTGTTTTACATGGGGCTGGACGCGCTGTCGGATGCGATGGTGGCCGGGGCGATGGGTTCCATCGTCCTGTCGGACTTCGCATCCGTGGCCGGCAGGATTTACAACCGGGGCATTGATGCCGGGCGCATTTCCATGTTCGTCGACGAAGCCGCCGAAGTGGTCAACGTGCCGTTCATCCAGATATTGAACAAAGCCAGGGGGGCCGGTTTCCAAGTCGTGATGGCGACGCAGACCGTGCCGGATATCACCGCCCGGACCGGCGACGAGTCGCGGGCCAGGCAAATCCTGGGCAACTGCAATAATTTGATCTGTTTGCGCATCAAGGACGGCGAAACGCAAAAGTTCGTCGTCGAGACCTTCGGCAAGACCTACATTCAAACGGTCAGCCAAAACATGGGCAATTCCGCCAACTCCGCCGACAACATCACCCATTACCAGGGCAGCCAGGGACAGTCCTTGATGGTGAGCGAGACCGACCTGTTCCCCCAGCACTTGCTGGGGCAACTGCCGAATTTCCATTACGTCGCGTCCATTTCCGGCGGGCGCATCATCAAAGGCCGTTTGCCTGTATTTTCCGATTGACCGATTGACAAGACATGGCCACCCTCAGCGTAATTGCCAACATCGACGATGCCGCATTAAACCCCGGCAAGCTATTGAAACAGAGCCTGGGCGCTAACCATATGACGGCCTATGCCGCGGAATTGTTTACCCGATGGCCTAATTTGCGCGAGGCATCGCATAAACTGGCCGCGCTGATGACACGGATGTGGCCGGATTCCCATCTCAACGGGACACCTTTGTTTGACGCGATCATCAGGGAGGCATTGGTTTCGGCGATGCGTCACAAAGACCACATCAACGACCAAAGCGAGCGCAATGCCTTCATCCACTCGGTCGTCGAGAATTTGCCGCGCTTTTTTGAATTTCAACTGTGCTGCAAAACCCGCGACGGCTGGCGCCGTTTCGAGCCGCTGGACGAGTCGCTGACCGACTGGATCGCACAGCACAAGCCTAAATCGCTCAATTGGACCGACGAACCCCATCCCGCAGGCAAGCATGAAATGACCAAATACGTGTGCGCGGCCAGGGTGTTCAGGCTGCGTGACCTGGAATCAGCCGGTTCGCTGGACAGTGCAAACCTAGGTGAAGTGACATGCTCAGACATTGTTTGATTTGGCTGCTGATTGTGGTTTTGCCGATCATGGCCCCCGTCATGTTCACGCCAAACAACATCCAAACCTTCATACGGACGGATTACGCACAAGCGGTGTCGATGATAGGCAACGCCAAGGAAATTGACGGCATCATCGTCAATTTTTACAGGAACGCCTTGTCATCCATCGACTCCATGGTGACCAACTTCAGCAATGGCGCACACGATGCCGAAGAGCACCGCCGCAGCGGCGACCCTTTGCGCGTTGCCATCTCCGGCATCCCGGCGAGATGGTCCGATACCGTCAAGTTGCAAGCCTACAGCCTCGCCTTGCGATTGGCCGCCCTCTGCCTGTGGCTGCCTTGGCTGATCCTGCCCGGTGTCTTTTGCGTAGTGGCCGGCATACTCGAAAGGAAGTTGAAGCTGCTGACCTTCAATCCGCCCAGGCCACCGGTTTACAACACCGCCGCACACGCGATCATGGCACTGCTTTTTTTCACCGTGCTATGGGTTTTGTCGCCCATCCCCTTGCCTGTCCTGGCAATCCCGATACTGACCACGCTGCTGACTTACTTTGTGTTTTTGGCGGTGGCGAATTATCCGATCTAGGTTTAAAATCGGTTTGGCAAGTCTGGAAAGGCGTGGCAGTTGAACATCCCTAAGCCGTCATTCAAGTTATCTTGTTTTGGCTTTTCCCCAACCGCCTGACTGCTTGAGATGTTGGGGATATAATCAGTAATGGAACCTCTTGATGGACTGGAGTGTCTCCTGCAAAACCTCCAATGTTAACCGGAAACAATAGGTACGGAATTTTTCTTGTAGATGTTACCCGCCCTTTTTGACGATTGAGCCTATCGCCCTTTTCCAAAGTGGCTGGTGAACCTTAAAGGGAGCGAAATTGGCATTAACGGCTTGGGCAGCATTCGTCGTGGTGACGGTGCATGAATTCCCGTAACCTCTGCAAGCCCCACCCCATCCGGTGAACTGATATCCGCTGACCGGAATGGCAGTCAGTGTGACTTGCGTCCCACTAGCGAAATTTCCACTGCATGTCGCACCGCAAGCAATCCCACCCACATTGCTGGATACGGTTCCGAACGGTATATTCGCATTGCTGATGTTCAAGGCAAACAAGGGAACGGTCACGTTGAAACTTTCCGTCGCCTGTAAAGCTGCGTTGTAGTTGGCATCGCCACTCTGGTTGGCGGCAATCGTGCAAGTACCTACCGCTATGCCAGTGACCGTGCTGCCGCTGACCGTGCAAATACCCGTCGATGTCGAAGTGAACACCACAGGATTGACCGATGCGCCACCAGTGGCAGACACCTTGCCAATTCCGCCTAAACTCACTGTCGGAGCCGAACTAAAGCTGATTGTCTGATTGCCTTTGCCTATGCTAAACGTCTGCGTAATCTGTGGCGCGGCGTTATAGTTGGCGTTGCCTGCCTGGTTGGCGGCGATGGTGCAAGTGCCTGCCGATACGCCAGTGACCGTGCTGCCGTTGACCGTGCAAACGTTTTGGGTCGTCGAACTGAACACCAAGGGGTCTCCCGATGCGCCGCCAGAAGCAGACAGCGAGCCAGTTCCTCCGACGACCACAACCGGAGTTGTGCCAAAGCTGATGGTCTGGGGCTGGTTAACCGGGGCCGTTACGGTAAGGGTGGTTCGGTTGCCATTGGCATCGTAGGCATATTGCACAGCCGCGCCGCTGGCATAAGTTGCGCCGGTGATGCGACCTAGGCTGTCGTAAGTATAGGTTACGCCGTCGGCAAGAGCGAAGCTGGAGACGACTAGCACCACCAAAGCTACCAATGTCTTGAAGTCGATAACAAAAAATCTCATTACATTATTTCCCCATTTTCCTCGCAATGTGTGTGGGAGTTACTTTACCGATTGCTTTAATTTGGATTATTCATACCGGCTACGGTATTCTGCCGGGGTGATGATCTCAAACGGGGTTTGATCCTGTAACACAAGCAAGTCTGCATCGCCAGTCACCAAAATATCGGCCTTGCCCGCAATTGCCAGTTGAATGAATTACTGATCATTATCGTTTTGCTTTGCCAATGCGCAACCAACCATGCCATGCGACCGCGAAACAGCAGCGCGGAAATAACTGTATTGGTATCGAACACCACCCGCATTAGGGTTGTGTCCGCGCCCAAGCTATAGCATCCTCGACATCGGATTCAGTGATTCCACGCTTATCAATAATGTTTCGCAAACTTTCCAACTCGGTATCCTCTTCATAAGCCGTAATCAACACTTCCACCCGTTGCCCCTTAGCAAGAGGCAATTCTTGGGATAGGACCAAGGTTTTCGGGTCATTTATCGTCAGTGTTTCTTTGTGTACATACATCGTTGACTCCTAAGATTTATTACATAATTCAAGCCCCGAATACGGTCATAAAATGTTGGGCAACGGCTCCATCGTTGCCCGACATTACAATGCCGAACCATCAACACCATAACATTTACCCAATGCCATTGGTACATCCAACCGTCGAAATGTCGGGCGCAACGCAAAGAGACGCGTCCGACCTAAAGGGCTAGCGGAATTGCACCTTATTAAATTACATGGCTGTCATCTTATGATAGGAACAATGTTAAAACTGCCATTTTCAAAAATCAGTTTTTGAGAAGGCATCGGTGCTGATGTTAGAACTGATCCATCTGATAACCCTAAAGGATCAATAGAAGTACAGAGACTTCTGCTGCTATTATGTTTCGCATTCTCTTCGCTCTTATAATAGATGTATTTTTGTAGCCAATCAGGAAAAGTACTAAAATCAACGGCAATTAGCCCATTTTCTGATGCTGATTTTTTCGCCTCATTTACGTCTATCATCGTTTCTAACATTTCATTTATTGTCAGTGCTTTATCAGTATCCTCCCAGATTTTTTCAAGTCTTTCTTCTTCCAAGTCTCGATACTCTGCTTGTGTACCGACAATATCATGTATCATTATTGGATTATTTCCAACATAGGTATAAGTATTCATGCCACCACCCAACCCAATCGGGTCGCTCTGGGTATACCGCCCTATCGCCGGGTTGTAATACCGTGCCATGTTGTAATGCAGCCCGGTTTCTGCGTCGTAATACTGACCGGGAAAGCGGAGGTTGTATTGGTACGGGTTGCCGGAGTCGTCGTTGCTGGTGATCGACGCACCATTGCCAAACGGGTCGCTGACCCAACTCCATAAAACACGGTTGCTTTGGGTCGTCACCGTGCGCGGAGTGTTGAGATGGTCGGCATAGACATACAACAGCCCGGTGCTAGCGCTGATGGTTCCGACCGGGATGTCGCCCAGCCAGAGGGTTTCTTGAATGGCTAGTCCTTGTGCGTTGTACTCGCCGAGCAAATGCCCTGCCCGGTCATAGGTGAAATAGCGGTTCCCCGTCGAAAGGTTCACCTTGGCGACACGCTTGCCTAGACCATCCATTTGAAAGCTGTCGCTCCCGAAATGCATCAAGCGACCGCCTAGGTCGTATTGGTAGCTGTTGAAGCTATCGCTAAGCAAATTGCCAACGACATCGTAGCCCATGTTGAACACAGTTCCATTGGCAATGGTTTCTGACAGCAAGGCGTTGCCGGTAGGTTTGCTGGCGTAGTGTGTCGTCCCGGCATTCTTTGCCGTGATAAAACTGGGACTCACACTCTGCACAGTGCCGTCGCTGGTCTCGCCGGTAATGCGGCTGGCCGCGTCATAAGTATAACTGCGGTTGTCCGTGCCTAAGGGCAGCTTGGTCAGCCGACCGTCAAGGTCGTAACTGCGGTTATAGGCCGTGCCATTACCCCACACCCAAGAACTGATAGCACCAAACGGCTGGTATTGCGCGGCATTTAACAACACCGTGCCGTCCACCGTCACGCCGTTCACTTGTCCATCCGCATTGTACTGGTAGGCAATCGTATTATTCGCCGGGGTGGTCAACTGGCTTAAGCGGCCCGCCGCATCGTATTGGTAGTGGGTGGTTAGCGTCACCAAGCCGATGGTTTGCTGTTGCTGCACCAAGCGCCCATGAATTTCATACAGCCAACTGGTGGCACCAGACGTGGACGTGTCGGTCATGCCGGTCAGGTGTCCAATGCCATAGGTGCCTTGGTCGTACTGGTAGGTCGCACTGGAAATGTCGCCATAGCTGCTGTTGGGCGTGAAGCTTTTCTTGACCAAGCGGTTTAGCGCGTCATAGCTGTACAGCGTTTGGACGCCACGGGCATCGGTGTGGCTGATGATATTGCCCGCCGCATCGTAGGTATAAGTGGTGGTTCCGGTATCCGGGCTGGTTTGTTGGGTTTTGTTGCCCAGCCCGTCGTAAGCGTAAACGGTGTTGGCGGAACGCGGGTCGGTGACTTGGGCTAGGTTATCGTTGGCATCGAATTGGTATTGGGTCTTGTCGGACAATGGGTCGAAGCTTGCAATCAGCCGGTTCAGCGCATCGAAGCTGCGGGTGGTGGCCTTGGACAGCGGGTCGGTGACGGAAGTCAAATTGCCGTTGCTGTCATACCCAAAGGTAGTCGTTTGCCCTTGCGCACCGACGGACGTTTGCAGCCGGTTAACCGCATCGAAAGTTTGGCTGAGGCTGCGCGTCAAGGTGCCGGACAGGTCGTAGACTTGTTTCTTGGTTTGATTGTCGTTGGCATCCAGCGTGTAGACGATATTATTGCCTAGGTTATCGCTGACTTGGGTCAGGCGGTGGGCTGGGTCATAGCTGAAAGCGGCAAAGCTGGCATCGGGTTTAATGATTTTCAAAACCTGTCCGGCGGCATCGTAACTATAAGTAGTCGCTTCCCCGCCTGTGTTGCGCGACAGCAGCCGCCCGCGTGGATCATAGGCCAGTTGGGTTATCAGGCCGTTGGGGTCTTGCAGGGTCAAGGGCCGCCCATCGGCATCGTAAGCGGAAATAGTCGTCACATGGCCCAAGGCATCGGTGACACTGGCAAGGTCACCCTTGGCATCGTAGCTGTATTGGGTAATATCAGCGACATCGGTGCGCGGGCCATCAGATTTGGTGACTTGTCCGTTGGCATTGTAGGTGTAGCTCCATGTCCGGGTGTTTTTGCCGTTGTTGGCATCGGCAATGGTTTTCTGGGTCAAATTGCCGTGGCTGTCGTAGGACAACGTCGTGACCCGGTTCGGCTCGGTGATCTGCGTAGGCAAGTGAAAAGTCGGGTGCCATGTGGTCGTGATGGTTCGCGCTTGCGCCGTGCCGGTTGCCTCGGTGCGCGAGGTCTGGTTGCCCCGCGCATCATGTGTATAAGTCGTGACGTTGCCGTCATAGTCCGTTTTGCTGGCAAGAAAGCCGTTGGCATCATAGATGAACGCGTTGCCGCCTAACGACGGGATGGGGGCACCGGTCAAAGAAACCGGTTTGGTCATATTGAACAGTGTTGTGAAACTGTAGGTGTGCGCATTGCCGTTGGCATCGGTGACCAACGAAGTATTGCTGTTATAGGCGACAGTTGTTAGCTCCGCGCCGCCCGTGTGCTGGCTTGATATGGCGGCACCTTGCGCGTTATAGCCCCAAGTGGCGAAGCGATTGCCGAGTTCGTCAATAATGCCCGTCAGGGCGTGAGGCTGATTGGTGTTCGCAGTGTTGGTCTGTTCGTTATAGACATACTGGCGAGTGCTCTTATCTGGATAAGTTACCGCTATGAGATTGTTGTTCGCATCATAGGCGTAGGCATAGACACCCCCGTCCGGCGCGGTCATTTGAATAACGCGGCCCGATGAGTCATAGGCAAAACTCATGACATACCCAAACGGGCCTGTCACTGTGGATAGCTGATTGCTGCCGTTATAGCTCAACCTTGTGGCCAGTCCATCACGCGAGGCTATAGACAATAAAGTGCCGTTTGCCGCATAGGTTTCTGTAGCGTCGGAAGCAGTCAACAACTGATAGCCAGTGATTACTCCGTTAGCTGTCGTGGCCGCCAGCACACTGGTGACATCAGGGTCGGCGGTATAAGTACCGTTGTTGCTTGTAAATATATCTTGCCGCCCGTCGGCTCGCGTTACGGTAACAGTTGTACCTGAGACGGTAAGGGCGCGATGCCATGTTGTACGCCAATTCGAGCCGAAAGCCGACCCTCCCGTATCCAAGCTATTGTAATAGCGCACAAGGCTTAGCCCCGTATTCGGGGAAGCAATAAAATCAGTTTGAATCTGTAGTTTATTACCGGTCGCAGAATCTATCGGATTCCCACACAGCGCATTAGGCACTGGGTCGGCTCCGTTATTTCCCGTGCAGCCATTTTGCTTAAGGGCGTTCGGGTTTGCGGGAGAATTAGGTAAATCTTGAGGTTCTGTTGGAGCGGTTGGAGCGGAAGTGCTACCAAGGGCTTTTGGGGGTGTTGATACAGTTCCTCCAGTCCATGTTCCCGATAATCCATTAACAACTTCATAGGAACACCAATAAAATTCAGGCCAGTTGGAATAAAGTAAATTAAATGTATCACGACCACTATAGAAACTACTCTGATTTATTGTTATTGTATAATTATAGTTACCAACTATAGTCGATTGAGATAGTGCAGAACCAACTATTTGTCCGAGGCTTCCGAAGCCTACGTTGCTAAATTGGAGGACATCGCCATAGTGTTCTTGTCCTTGTACTGAATAACCGGAAACCGTCATGGTATAGGTGTAGTTAAAAGGTACTACGGATATAGTCAAAGTGGCCGTAATGTTGCCCGCTTCAGGACATGGGGGAACAGTACCATCCGACGTCAACTGCGGACCAACATAACTATAAGTCAATTCCAGAGCCTCCGCCTCACCGGAAAAACTAACGTTCCACAAAACCGCTAATACGTAGAGGGCAACAGCACCAATAGAAAACCTATCCTGCTTCCAATCAAGTAAAATCTGCTTCATTGAGTTGCTCCGGTATCCAATGCGATGCCATTTTATCTTTCCGACATCCACATAATTTTGATATAAAACGGCATTCTTCGCTTCCCGCCATGTCGGGCAACGGCTCCATCGTTACCTGGCATCCAGCACCGAATTATCGGCAGCTTAGCATTTACCAGGGCTGTAGAATGCGCTGAGGAACGAAGCGCATCAATTGTGAACAATGCGCCTCCTTCGTCGGCACATTCTTCGTAAACATGATAAATAAATGCCCCAACCATGCCAAGTGCCATGTAGACATCACAGGCATATAAGGTCGGGCAACGGCTCCATCGTTGCCCGACAACACAGCGACGATTCATCGGCACCGTAGCATTTACTCAAGGCAATTGGCAAGTTCAACCGCCATAATGTCGGGCGCAACGCAAAAAGACGCATCCGAACTACTTCACTGAATCCAAGTATAGCGTATCGGGGCAAATATCTTGTTCATGCGGCCATGCCACCGTGCCATCAAGAACCACCACCCGCTTGAAGTAAGCAATATCCTTCAATTCTTGAAACACACCAAAATCGAGTAAATATGAGCAATCATAAACTCCCGATTCGCCATTGGTAAAAACCAGCTTCAGTTTATAATCGTCCGTCGGAATTACTTCATGAATTCTCGGATTCACTTCGCTTACCTCAGCGGCTCAATTTTATAAGGCTGCTGACCCTCTACGGCAAGCTCCCAGTCAGCAACAAGTTCATCCTTGCGCAATTCAATCCATGCTTGCAACAACTTCATTTTGGCTTTAGGAATGTCTCCTTCAAGTATATCGCCGTCAGGTATGGCAATAACCACTTCATAACCCTGATATCGGGCATGAATATGCGGTGTTTTATGTTGCTGGTTATCCCTAAAGTACATGTAGACGATAATCCCATAGAACATTGAAATTGATGGCATAAAAATCTCGCTTCGTAAATATAATCAGGGCGCAATAGCCTTGTCGGGCAACGGCTTCATCGTTGCCCGACATCACAGCACCAAACCATCGACACCGTAACGTTCACCCAATGCCATTGGCATTCCAACCGTCAAAATGTCGGGCGCAACGCAAAGAGCCATGTAGGTTGGGCAACGGCTTCATCGTTGCCCAACATTTCAGCGTCGAATCATGGACATCTTAACATTAACCCATTGCCATAGACGTATGCAACCGCCAAAATGTCGGACGCAAAAAAAACGTGCGATTTGCAAAAACAGGCTGATTTTAGAGTGAAACGGCAGTAGCCGTTATTGTAAATGATTACATCCGGTGAGATTCTTTGCGTAGTTCACGCAAACCCACACGTTAAGCCATCAACCCCCTGTTTGTGAACATATACGTACACAGTTAGCCGTTAAATCCATTTCACGCATGGATGATGGCAATGTTGGTAATTTATTTTTTGTTGTGGTCTAAGAAATATCGACTTTATCGTTCATTTTTCGTTGCCATAGAAATTTGCCCTTTGCAAACTAGGGGCGAGTGTCTCCTCTGGGTCGTTACTAATCAGATGCCGACTCCCCCGATCAATATTTTGGCTGTTCCGTAATAAATACCATTCGCATCTACAACATGCTCGAATTCAGCACCAACTACAGATTTGTGATCCAACAACATCACCATGTCTTCATCTTGAACAAGCGTCCCTGATCGCTTTCATCGTGCAACCTCAGCACGATTTCGCTCTCGTCGAACACGGAATTCTCCCCTTCAGTCCGCGCAGGAAGATCCGAGTCGATCAAGGTGATAATCGCTTGGATACCAAGCTCAGAATACCGACGAATGACCGTTAGCAAGTTTTCCTTCTTTCGGTCATCCAGCGATTCAAACACCCCGTCATGGTAAACAAACCGTGGGAAGTGATCGTCGAGATGGGCGCGCAACACAGCCATGTCGAATGCGATGCAAAGCAGTTTGCGATAGGTGTGTCCCATGTCAGCACTGGTGGCATTGCCCGATTCGTCAAGAATTTCGGCCCTAAACTCAAGATGGCCGTCTTTATTCGGCGATACGCTGAGCAACGCCTTGCGATCGACCACATCTTCGACGATTTCGCTGAAAAATAAACGGATCGCCGAGAACAGACTGGTCTTGTCTGAGTTTTGCTTCTCAACATTCGCCTCGATCTGCGTCTGCAAGTTTCCCCGTTCTTCAACCAGCCCACGGATATCAGTTCGCAATTCTTGGAGCCGATGCAGAAAGCCGCGCTGCTGCTCAAGTGATGTAATATCAGCCCTGAGCGTCACCATCTCATCAGACACCTGCTTGTACTTGCTGAACACATCCGTTCCGCTCAGAAATGACAATATATCGGATCGGCGTTTGCCCAAGGTATTGAGTTCGGCATTGACGCGCTTTAGCTCACTTTCAATTTCAGCACGGTCTTCTTGCAGGTAGACGCGACGCTCGTCTGTAATCGCCCGGTTGAAGGCTATCAGTTGCTGGAAATCTTTCTTGATCTGCCCTTGGAAGAGGACTCCCGCCTCTTCAAACAGCCTTTGCGCCTCGTCCGGGTTGAAGAGAATTTGGTCTTCCTCCAGCGAGGCAAGAATTTTCTTCCTATTCTGATTCAGCGAATATCGTTCGGAATTGAGAGCAGCTATGCGTTCATCGATATCGTCCACCAACTGCTTGGTCTGGTCTTTATCCTGCGCACGGAAATCAAAGGCATCAAGCAGCTTCTGTTTCTTCTCGGCCTCCTTTTGCTTGAGCAGCAGAATGCCTTCGATCTTGCTAATGTCTTCTATTGAGCCTCCAAGCTCGTTCTTGATCGTCTGGGCCGTGGACTGCTTCTTCGCAAGCTCCTCCTCCTTTTCGTAATGCAATGCGAGCAACCGTGCATCAAAACCCAAAATATGAGCAAGAAACGGCTTCCAGTCCGCATGCGTAGAAGCAAATTTGCGCAGATGAAAGACATCCCTGAAGTCGTCCTGAGAGCGCAGCAGGTAACCCAAACCATTGCGGTACGACCAGGGTTTGAGCATACGCCAATCAAGCAACCCATCCAGAAGCTCCTTTGCACGGTCGAAGGGCATGTCAAGGTGATCCCAACCCGACGTGGGCAAGCTTGAGAAATCCTGGTGGCTGGCCTGATGCTTCTTGTAGCTGACCTTGGTTGCTTCTTCGACGCCACGCCGTACCGTCAGGTACGAGCCGTCCACCAATTCAACTTCAAGATAAAAGACGAAGTCCTTGAATAGGTCAATGTGTTTAAATAGGAAAAACTTGCTGTCCCGTTTTGCCAGGAAACTGAAGTCAAGCAGACGCCCCAAGGTTGTTTTCCCAAGGTTGTGTGTATCCTTGTCGCGGTTTTGAGGCAGACGGATTTCCGCCATGACAACATTCAAGCCAAGAACGAAGTCCACTGGCTCGAACCGCTCGGGTTTGTTGGAATACAGCCTAGACAGTTTCATTGGGTCCCACATACTCCACGGCGTCTGTCTTCGGGCGATAGTCAATCAACCCCATCAAGAAGAGGAAATTCAGTGCTGGCAAGAACAGCACATCCCCCCCGACGACAGCTTTCTTCGCATACTTGCGTAGCGAGTCATAATCTTCCAACCTGCGCGTCTTCAGGCGTGCAAGCAGCAACAAAGACACGTTGATGACCGTCCTGTCCGGGTGCGAATGCTTAGTCGGCCGCAACATCACCTGCCTCACCGATATCGCAATTCCAATACATGTAGAACAATACGGCCCGGGTCAGTCGCTTGTGTGCATGTTGACGCAAAATTGGGTCGCGGTTGAACAGCAAATCGACGAGGTATTCCATCACCTCGTCAAAGGCCTGGTAGTCTTTGCGTTTGGCGATGATTTTGAGCTGGAACTCATCGACCACCGATTCATAGAGACGCAAAAGTTCGAGGTTTTCGGGTGCGGACAGGAACGACCGAATCTGCGTGGTCTCTTTCAAGTAACGCTTGCGCTGGGCCTTGGCATAGTCGTCCGTCATATTGTTCAGCGCATTTTTATGTTCATACGACACACGCGATGTCGGCGGGTCATCGAAAACAGCTTGTACCTCAACCATCTGTCTCGACAATGTCTGGACGACCTCTGCGAGGTCATCGGGACTTACGATCAATGGCGAATCGACCGGGTCGAGACCTGCCAGACGAGGAACCTCGGGAAAGTTCTTCAGCCAGACTTCCAATTGCTCCAGGCCGCAGAGATAAATTGACGATGCCGAGATGCCGCACTGATTTGAAATAAAAGCTCGTATCTCGCTCTCGGCATTGCCGGCCAGCCGTCTGTTGGCAAAGAGCATGTAATGATCAAGCTGCTCGCTCTCCCGCAATTTCGTAATACGCGGAATCTCCTTGCCCAACACGTTGTTTGTGCCTGTGGCGCTGTAAAAGTCATATTCCGAGAAATTCCGGTTATACCCGTTGGTGTGCTTGGCCTGGATGACTGTCGTTCCAATCCAAGGCGCAGCCTTGCTGGGATGCAGTTCGGCCGTTCCGACGAATTTCGCGTCTCTGCCGCCATCCGGTCCCTTGGCAAAGCCCTGCACGGAGATGCCGAGCAGGCGTTGGCACAAGAACACAATTAGCTTCTCGAATTGCTCGTCACTCAGGTCTTCATACGCATATTTCATGGGTTCGGCACTTTCTGCATAGGGAACTGGGCGGATTCCAGAGATATTACAGACAGCCGCATGCCCACCACACCGAGCACTGCCAATAGTGTTTTGAGTGTGGGATTGCCGGTCGGCGAAAGCGCACGGTACAGTGCTTCACGGGTGATGCCCGCTTCTTGCGCAACAGCCGCCAATCCTCCATAGGCATCTGCCACATTGCGCAATGCCAGCAAACCAACAGCACGATGTTCCGGGTCGTCCAATTCTTCAAGTGCCGATTTTAGGTATTCAAAAGCGAATGCGTGGTCAGCACGCAGTTCTTCAATAGTGGCTTGCACATGAGAACCCGAGGCCAACTGTTTGCGCTTGCTCATGTGTTTCTCTGTATTCCGCATTGCAACAAACCCTTACTCCGATTGATATCTGCGTCTATATGCACTGGCCACCATCGCTGAACGGTATCGCACAGCAGTGGATATTGTAACTTGTAATTCACTTTCAATTTGGCAATTTATTTTTTGTTGTTGAGTAATCAATATCGACTTTATCGTGCATTTTTCGTTGCCATAGAAATTTCCCGTTTGGCTTAGCATACCTGCAAAACCACTATGCAGGCCAACCGTGAGCGCGTCAGTATACAAAAGACACATCGAAAGGCATTCCCTGTCGGAATTGATGCCGCATTTGGCATACGACACCGAAAAGTCCTTGTACATCCTAAATGACGGGTACGTCGGGTTCGGGTTCGTTTCCATGCCGCTGTCCGGGGTCGATGACACCGTGACGCAACGGCTGAATGCGTTCCTGACCTTCGATTACCCGGAGGGCAGTTTCATCCAGATCATGCTGCTGGCGTCGCCGGACATTCGTGTGCGCATGGAGGCCATGCTCAACATGAGGGATGTGGAAGGCTCAAAGTCCTTGAAAAAATCCGCCGAGAACCGGGTCGGGCTGTTTGTCGGGGCCACCGAACACGCCATATCGCACAACCTGCCGGCCTATGTCAGGGATTTCAAGGTCATCATTTCGGTGAAAATCCCCCAAGCCAGCCCGGACGGGATGCCGACCGGGAAAGACATGGAAATGGCCGCCGACTTTCGCTTAAAAACTGGGGAATCGCTCAAGTCCGCAGGGCTGGGCATCGAAAACCTGGCACCGGAAACCCTGCTGCGCATCATTGGCACCCTGTTCCACTGGGGTCCAAACGCCAATTGGAAACACCCAGAACCCGTGTACGACGGCAGCCTGCCCCTCAACGAGCAGATACCCGAGTCGGACGACATGATCGAAGTGGATCAAAACGGGGTTTGGCTGGGGCATCAGCGGCTGAGGATGCTGTCGCCCGGCAGGCTGCCCGACACGATGGACTTATGGAACATGCGGCGCATCATCGGCGACCCGATGACCGGCATGAGGGGCATCCACGGCAATTTCTTCATCAACCTGAACCTCTTCATCCCCGACAACGCGATGGAGCGGTCTACGCTGGACCGCAAGCGGAATGCGATCACACCCAGGCGTTTGGCCCGTTGCCGAATTTCGTCCCGAAGATTCTGTACAAGAAGCAGAGCGCCGACATCCTGAACGCGGCACTGATGGAAGGCGACCGCATCGTCAAAATGGCATTGTGCATCGGGCTATTCGCCAACGACCAGGACGAAAGCGAATCCAAGGTGTCGGAGACGCTGACCTACTTCCGGGAAATCGGCTGGACGATGAAAGAGGATGCCTACATCCATTTTCCGCTGCTGGTCAATTCCATCCCCCTGTCCGCCGACCGGGGGGCCGTGGGGTTCCTGAAACGCTACCACACGCTGGCATCCAGCCACGCGGTCGAGTTCATGCCGGTCATCGGCGACTGGGCGGGGACCGGCACGCCGATGCTGAATTTCGTGTCGAGGTCCGGCATGTTGATGGGCATCGACCTGTTCGACTCGAACACCACACAACACGACCATCGTGGCCGCGTCGGGTTCGGGTAAATCATTCCTGACCAACGACATCATCACCTCCTACATCAGCGCCGGGGCGACCATTTGGACCATCGACATCGGCCGGTCCTACGAAAAGCTGTGCAAGGACATCGGCGGGGATTTCATCGAGTTTGGCGAACACAGCCACATTTGCCTCAACCCCTTTCAGATCGTCAAAAACTACAACGAAGAAGCCGACATGCTGGTCGGCATCGTGGTGTCCATGGCGTCGATGACCGACAAGCTGTCGGACCTCCAATACTCGCGCCTGCGCTCCATCATCAAACTGCTGTGGGACGAACACGGCACAGGGCTGCTGGTGGACCACATCGCGGAATCCGCCATCGCCGACGAGGACCAGCGGGTGAAGGACTTGGGGCACCAACTCTATGCGTTTACGACCCAAGGCGAATACGGCAAGTATTTCAACGGCGACAACACGATTGCATTCACCAAGAACCTGACCGTGTTGGAACTCGAGGAACTGAAGGGGCGCACTCACCTTCAGTCCGTGGTCCTGCTGATCCTGATTTACCAGATTCAAAACGCCATGTATTTGGGCGCACGCGACAAGCGGAAAATCCTGATCATCGACGAAGCCTGGGATCTGCTGGCCAAGGGCGACATCGCCAAGTTCATCGAAACCGGCTACCGGCGCTTTCGGAAATACAACGGCGCGGCGATCACCATCACCCAATCGCTCAACGACCTGTACAGTTCGCCTTCCGGCATCGCGATTGCCGAAAATTCGGCCAACTTTTACCTGCTGTACCAAAAGTCCGAAACCATCGAATCCATCAAACGGCAAAACCGCCTGATCATCGGCGAGGCGGGCTACGCCTACCTGAAGTCGGTCCACACGGTGACTGGCGCTTATTCGGAAATTTTCTTCATCACCAGCTTCGGGCACGGCATAGGGCGTTTGGTCGTGGACAAATACACCAAGCTGCTGTATTCGACGCGCCCCGACGACATCCGGCAAATCATGCGCCGGACCAACCTGGGGATGACGGTGGCCGATGCAATTGACGACATACTGACCTCGGACGACTGATGCCGATGGCTCCAGACCTTAAACCCTGCGATCAACACCAACACACGCATTATGACCATCTTTAAGCCCATTCTAATCCCGGCAGTCATTGCCGGGCTATGCGGTGCCTTGGCGGGGTACTACACCGCCGTCCATGTGCCGATCCAGGCGCAAATAGCCATCATCGACATCGACAAGCTCATCAAGGACAACGAATCGCCCGGTGCGGATGCCGAAACCCAAAAGAAGGTTTCATTGGCCTTGTCGAAGGCCATCAAGGCAAAGGCACAGGAGCTTGCCTCCTATGGGCTGATCGTCCTTGACGGAAAATCAGTCATCAGCGCACCCGAGGAAGCCTATGCCGATGTCAACCGATAGCCTCAGTGGTGGTGGTGGCTGGGCAGGACTGCCGGGGAAGGCAGAATCTTTCAGCGGCCTGCTGGTCAGGCATGTCCAAAAACATCTGCCCGCCTATCTGTTGGTGGCGGTATGTTACCACCTGTTCAAAGCCAATTACCTGATCGGCTGGAATGAAACGCCGAGCCTGCCCTACACGCTGTTCATCATCCACAAAAACGAACCGGTCAACAACGGGGATTATGCCGCCTTCAGATGGCATGGCGGCCACCCGTTCCCGGACGGTTCGCTGTTCACCAAAAGGGTCATAGGCAGCCAGGGCGACACCGTCGAGCGAACCGGACAATCATTCACGGTGAACCGGCAGACCTTTGTCGCCAAGGACCACGGCATGACCGGGAAGGCGCTGTTTCCCAATCCCTTGCCGGAAGGGGCAAGCATCGTCCCGCCTGCCCGTTACTGGGTCGCAGGCACTCATGAATACAGCTTTGACAGCCGTTACAGCCAAGTCGGGTTCATCAAACAAGAGGATGTGGTCGGACGTGCCTACCCAATCTTTTAACATCGCCCTTGCCCTAAGCTTGGTAATGGCATCCTCCGTGTCCACGGCGGACAACATGGACTTCCTCGACCATTCCAAGCAGATCGCCAAGGAGGCGGAAAGCGGAGCAATCCCGGCTTGGCTGAACCGCGCACCGTCGCCGCTGGATGCCGCGTTCCAACGAATCCTAAAAAGCGGCAACGGCCCTTCCGCCCCCAACGCCGCCATCGGCGGCGATGAAAACAACCCCGGCCCATCGCCTTCCAGAGAAGTCGGAAAGTGGCTGTTTGTGTCCTTCTCCATGCCGGAACGGGAGTTCATGGAGGCACTTGCCTATGCCGCCGACGAGAACGCGACCGTGGTGTTGCGGGGGATCGACGCAGGCTCCGACTTGGGCAGCTTCATCAAAAAGGTCAAGGGATTCGGCAAGCAATTGAAGAAAGTGCCCAACACGCTCCTCGACCCGATCCTGTATCAAATTTCACCACGGAATTTCTGCCTGAGTAGTTTTTTGCTGTTGCGGGCAATGTCCCCGGCATGGGTTTCATCCGCCCCAAACCCAACTTTACCCAATTCATAGGCATTTGGCGTTTGATCTTGCGCGGATAAAAATTGCTCCAATGCCTGTTCAATGGCTTGGTCTTTGGAAATCGCATGATTCCCACAATAGCTATTAAGCGCTTGTTCCATTGGTTGTGGCAAATGAATAGAAAGGGTCATGGTTGTTTCCTTAGTCTAAAGCATTTTTTGATAATCTGAATTATTGAGTTGGCTTTCGGAGAGATATTTCGCCTTATGACTTTGATTGAGCCAGTAATGCTTTGAGCCGCTTATTTTCCTCTTGCAGAGATTGCTTATCCTGCAATGCAGATTCTTTTTCTTGCAAAGCGGCTTGTTTCTCCATCCGCTCCCGCTGTAAATCCTGTTGAGCCTGTTCCATGTCATGCTGTATTTGCTCTTTTTCCTGCTTAATCCTCTCCATCTCCCGCTGATCTTCTTCTCTCTCAATTTGAATAGTACGCTGTTCGCGCAGATAGTTTTGCCGCGCTTGGTATGCGTGGTAGTCGCGTTCTTTCTCGGAAAACAGTTTCAGGGTTTTCATGGCTTGCCTCATTTCATCTGTGTTCATCCAATCCGGTAATGCCGCTTCGTCCAGTTGCTCGCCGTCTTTGAAAAATCTCAGCCAGCGTTGTTCCTCGGTTTCGATCCGCTCCGCCGTGAATTTTTTAAGTTCCAACAGGTGGATGCCGCCCAAATCCGCCAAGGTACGGCCTTGGCGATTTTGCAGTTTATACTCATGGGCATAGTCGGTTTCACCGGGAAGCAGGTTTTCCGCCAACAACCATATACTATAAACTGGCTTTAACAGGCTGTAATCATTGCCGCTTTGCAGTTGCTGGCTGATGATGTCGCACCATGTGTAAACCATCCGCTCCGGCAAGTGCCGATAGGTCAATAACTGGATTTCAATCTGGTAAAGCCGTCCATCGCTGTCTTTGGCTTTGACATCCACCACGCTCAGTTTATCGTCCAGAAACTCCTTGTCGTTGTAGGGGTTGAGAATTTCCACTTCGGTTATCGGTGCGGTTAAATCGCTGGTTAATATCGCATTCAGGAAATGCACCAGCAGATTGCGGTTTTCCACCGAGCCTAGCAATGCCTTGAATACGCGATCTATCTTGGGGTCTATGCGGTGTTTCATGGTGGATTATTTTAAAAGGACGGATACAGGGATGTGAGACGAATAAGAATAGTTAAACTGGCGTTATTCGACAGAACCCGTCGATGATTCCGACTTATGGCCTTATAGCTTTTAGCCAATTAGCCTGTCATATTCATCATGATGACCTATCCATACCCAGATAAAATCAGCATCATCCTCGACTGCAAGCGCCCGGTAACTTCGCCCCACTCGCGCCGACCAGTATTCTCCAACTTTTTTAAATTGCAGCGAAGGATGCGCTTGATTAATCTTGAGCAGTGCGAAATTTTTTCTTGCAAGTTGCTGCACTGGCTTTGGCAGGGCATCAAAACGATTCCAGAATTGAGGAGTTGTCCGATGCACTCACAAATCCCTAAGCTTTCCTGCCGCCTTGGCTTCCATGGCTTCCCGTTTCAGGAAATCAAGATTTCCCGAAGTGTAATCTTCAGCAATTTGCCTGTCCCAATCCTCCCAGTCCATGCGCTCAATCCATTCCCTGAGTTTCACGAAATCCTGTTTTGGCAAAGAAGCTATTTCGGTTTGGATATGTTCTAACTGGGTCATTGGTTAATCTTCACTTTGGAATTTCTGCGCTTATTTTGAAAGTTAGCGAAAAATTGGCTTCACAAGTAGGCCGGAATAAGGTCGCACAACGACCATTTCCGGCAAAATCCGCCAGTATGCCGGAAACGCCCGTGGACGGGCTTATTCCGGCCTACGTTATCGCACCAAGTATAGACCATACGTTCCGGCAAATACCGATAGGTCAATAACTGGATTTCAATCTGGTAAAGCCGTCCTTTGCTGTCCTTGGCTTTGACATCCACCACGCTGAGTTTGTCGTCCAAAAATTCTTTGTCGTTGTAGGGGTTGAGAATCTCCGCTTCGGTTATCGGCGCACTTAAATCGCCGGTTAATATGGCATTGAGGAAATGCACCAGCAGGTTGCGGTTTTCCTCCGAGCCGAGCAATGCCTTGAATACGCAATCTATTTTTGGGTCTATGCGGTGTTTCATGGTGGGTTATTGTAGGGTGGATTCAGGGATGTGATCCGCCGAAAAATGGTCTTATCTGCCCGGATTGGCGAAATTCATCTATAGTTTCAATTCTGCGGAACCAATCCTTGGTTCCGCCTTACAGCCTTAGCCATCAATATTCTCAGATATAATCTATTGTGTCGCCTTACGATCTTAGATTTCCGTCAACGACGAAACGACTTCCCAGCACGTCTCGGCAGTTTTTCCATTACTATCTAGATGAGGTGCCCAGGCTGAAATCGATAATCCAAGGATATTGCTTTTTCTGGCAATTGCATCAAAGCCAATTTTTGTTTCCTGTGCAGTAACTCCGTTTTTTTTGGGATAGCGCATGGATGGGGCATCATTAGAGGTAATATAATCCGTATCAAAATGTATCCAAAGTGGGGAAACTGTGGGTAATCTATCGAGCATTTCTGTAATTAGCGTGGATTGACAAATACCAGAAGATTTTAACGCCTCCTTTTCACCAAACTCCAAGTCGCTACCCCCAACAAAATAGATATCTTCATCAGCTATTGGATCAATATTCACCCCATGTAGTAGCGAAAGATCTCCGCGCCCCGATATCATTGCTAAGGGCATACCGCCTAAATGACCGCTTATAGTGGTTTCATGGGTATGAAAGTCCCCGTGCGCATCAATCCAAAGTAACTGTGGACGTAAGCCACATTTCAAGACTCCAGAAAGCGCCCCGATAGCACTGAGGCAATCTCCGGCTAATACTAATGGTTTTTTTCTTAAATTGATTGTATCAGCGACAAAATTCGATATAGCTGTATTTATACTATTAATTGCCGAATAGGTTCCATGTTTGTTACCTTGCAAAAGCGAGTTAGATAAAGTAACATCAAATGAACCTATCTTTCGATCTAATCCAGTTTCTTGCCGTCCAATAAAAAAAGGGGAAAGGCATTTACGCATGAGAGTCACTTGGTATGCTAATGGAAATAGAATTTTGAGAGTTATATATGATGCTGTGATTCTGAATATTCCTGATGTTTTTATCAAACCTCGCGTACTGCACTCTGGATTTTTCTATGCCAAGTTGTCGTTTCATGTTACTGAAACCAGCCGAGGTGGTAATCAACTTAATCTCATCTGTGTAAGGTGAGTTTTTCCATCGTTCATGGCTAACCGGTGAGGCGGCAGAAGTAGCCATCACCCAGCGGTTCGGAAATGTGCGGGCATAATCTAAACCACTAGCTGAAACCTCAAGGTTTAGCGATCTGCACATTTTCTTATACGTCGCTTCTGGGTATGAACGCAAATCAGAAAAATGAATGACCTTCCGTTCAATAGCATGGTGATTTGCATCAGCAATGATTCGTTCATGAGCCTCCAACCATTGATGGCCACATATTTGTACCAAATTCATAGCTTCCTGCTTAACTAGAAGCCGATAGCTTAAATTACGACTAATGGAGAAATTAAGGCGATGCTGCTTCCAGCCATTGCTACCGTTACTTGATCCGTCTGTATAGCCTGAAATATCGAGAGGAAAGTCACTGACGATTGTCTGAAAACCGAATGGATAATTCCACCCATCACATAAACCTTGAATTGACTCACGAGGATCGCGTATTAAATGCAAAACTTCCATTTGCTGTTTAGGAAATACACTGCGCCAAAAAGATAACCGCCATGCATTTGATGGATCACGCAACAGTAGGCAACCATTGTCCATCTCTTGTTGACTAGCATTATGCCAGGGAGTTGGCAATACAAATGGAGGTTCCTCGATAGACCAATGGGGCCAAGTAAGGATATCTACTTCCGTGGCAAAATGCTGTGAAGCACAGTCGTAAAAAGAAGTTTTGATGAAATGGAAACAGCGTTTACAGACTTGCAATACAGTCCGCCTATTCTCTGTGCTATCAATGTAGCCGTTGGGGAATTGCTGACGTAAAGCTTGGATGAGAAGGTTTATGGATTCATCCATGTCAAGGCGTGCCAGTTCTTGAGGCCACTGCAAAAGCAACCTTCGATAAAGCTGTGTTCCATAGAGAACAAAATCATTGCACTCAGCCATGGGGTAGCCGATCTCCGATGCCATTTCGGCAAACAGAATTGACAAAGATTTTTCTTTGTTTGCATCATGAGCTTCAAGATCATCGTAAAGCTCGGTACGGGCTGGGAATGCCAAGCCGGACAAAATTAAATGAGGTTTTTCTTCGCCTGGCAGAGTCAACATACGTCGTCGATTGTCGGAACAATTCGCGCCTTGCCATTGTAATAACTCAGAAGTAACACTGGTACCCCCGCGAGAACTTGCAGCCAAAATGCCGATACGGCCAACTTGTTTAAGGTTAGAGTCCCTATGGTCTGGCGCATTACTTTTCAAGGTAGAAAATAGCCGCTGCCATGATTTTTGGCGAAGCTCAAGAAGAAAATCCATTTGGTTATGAAAGTTAAGTAATTCAATCATGTAATAAAGATGTCCCGCATAATTTAATGAATTTAAAAGGCATTATCAGTTCAAGATTTTTCATTTGCATCTTTCTCATGCTCTTTACCCAACTCTTCCCCCAGTAGATATTTAGACAGGAATGCAAGGCCGACGAGTACACAAATATAAACGCCAATGTAGATCAGAGTAGGTTGAAAAAATTCCAATGGAGATGCTTGGTTAAGCATCTCTCCCCTAGCAACTAGAACAGCAGAAAATACATCTATCGTTAACACCATTGCGACGAGACGCACAATGGTTTGTTCTAATGTGTCCAATTTGGCAAAACGTCGCATCCATTCAGGCTGACCCACGGCCATACCTGGGCTCAACAGGAATATAATTCCAATCGTTGCTAGAAATATTGAGAAGGCCATAACAGTGTGTTCTATATTATTTAGTATATGTATTGTATCTTTTACATTAGGCTCTTTTTCAAGCTGCAAATAAGTCATAAATTCATGTGGCAAATAAGTCATAAACGTCTCACAAGAAAGGGAGACAGCAGATGCCAAAAAGGCTACTCCAACCAGAATGAATCCAATTTGTACAAACTCCATCAGCGTGGCAATAATAAAGTCCTTAATGGGAAAAAGAGATATTGAATTATTTCTCGCCGAAGTAACACTTTTACTAAACAAAGGACAATTTTCTCCGTCACATTTAGTGAATAATCTTCTGATATCATAAACAATTCTTAAGCAGAGGTCTTTCCAGAAAAAATAGAAAATAAAGAAAAACAAATTGACAAAGACTATTAATAAAAACTTTACTAGTCCATCATGTACTGCACTTCTAAATGGAATTTCTAAACCGTTTTGCAAGGCTTCACCAACAGATATAAGAGTCGTAATAACTTTATTTGATTGCTCTGTGCTACTATCACTACAGCGAAATAATATAATACTTCCATCTCTTATTCCGATAGGGACAGCCTCGGAAACTTTTCCTTGACCAACATTTTTTTCTAATCTAGAAAATAAGCTAGGTTTATCTATATCACATTCTGATGATAATACCCAACCGTTCTCAGGTATATTTCCAACAATATCACTAATACACGATGCCCTAAATGATATTGGGCTAACCCAATGAGATATATTACCATTTTTGCCTTTAAATAGCTTATAAACACCAACCGATTTCCAGCTTACCAAAACTCCCTCCAAAACTCCATTGCCAGATGGTTTTGTTAGTTCTAAATCGAAAACTAATTGCGCAGTTTGTTCTATAAGACTTTTATAATCTATATCTCTGTTAGCCACGTCAGCATGAAATTGGGTCAACCTCTTCTGTTTCTTTATCTGATTAGAAAGTTCTGACTGTGTACTTTTTACTTTTGTATAATCAGATCTTGCTAGTTCTGGATTGGCAAGTCTGCGGAGTACAATATTCAAATTTTTTCTACAATCTTCTTGTTCTAAGCGGTGTATATCTGCCAATGTGCAAATTGCATAAGCACTGCTGAGATCAGAATCAGAACTGTCGGTTTCTCTTCGCCCTGAGGGTATTGGGTTAAGAGGAGAGCGAATGACTGTCACATATAACCCGTGGCTGCAAAACTTCTCCTCAATAGGAGGATTAACTAGGCTACATTTCCAAAAATATTTTATCCGTTCTGATAAGCTATTATTTGTTTGACTACTATCTAGAAACGATTTATATAATTCATTAGCCCAATTCTGAATTACTAATTCGAGATTTTCACTATGTTTTTGAGGATCATCTAGAAAATCTTTGAATTTGAAAACTAAATTATTGCAATCTTCATATATAGCATGAATTTTATTTTCTTTAAGGAAGGGGCGTTCATACTCTGATTTATCGTGGTCATATTTATACCAGTCTGATATGCCTGTGATTAAAGTTTTTTCATCACTAAGTGGTTTTCCTTTGATATGTGCCTCTTTCAAATTATTCCAAGCTTGATTAGCATCAGCTAGAGTAATTTCATTTTTATCTAGTAAAATTAGTTGATACAAAAATGAATATGCAAGGATTTCACCAAAATGTACAAGAATATAGTTACTTTTAACATTTGATGATATATATTGTGCACAAAGCTCAGCACTTGTGCGCTTCTCAAGGTTTTGAAGAGCTTCTTGTTGCAGTTCTCTACGTTTGTTAATATCGTCTGTTGAAACTTTAAATATATCGACATCCATTAATTTAGAGTTATCTTGAGAATTTGCCCAATACATGGGTAAATCACCTTGACCATCCTTCCGCTCATAGAGAAAGTTGATTTGTCTACGGTCGTCCGTATTTCCTGTGCCGGAAACTTCATATAGCGAAATAGCTTCTATACCATAATACTCACCAATAAGTTTTTTGTATTGTTCGCTTTTGAATACGTCGCCAAATTTTTCGGTTTGATCGGCATCAAGACTATCAATTTTATTAATTAATTGATGATATGCATCTTCTTTGTCTTTAATAAATTCATCGGATGTTTCTGACATTTCTATATACCAGTGAGATTCAGGGGAATTTGCTATAAATTTAATTCAGCACCAAAATGAGCCGAGGATGTCTTTAATAGATTTTGAAATGCCTCGCTATGCGTCAACTCTAAATGCCTTGGGCGTGGAAACGGAATATCCATGGTTATCATTGATTCTCTACTTGTATTTAAAATCAGTAATTTATCAGCAAGTAATAATGCTTCTTCAAGGTCGTGAGTCACAAATAAAACGGTGGTTTGGTTTTCAGACCAAAGCCGTAATAATAATTCGCGCATGTTGATGCGATTTATCGTATCCAGAGCCGAGAAAGGCTCATCAAGCAGCAATACCGGAGGGTTAGGGGCCATTGATCGGGCTAGAGCCACACGCTGCTGCATTCCACCTGAAAGTTCTTCTGGATAATATTCACGTTTTGATTTAAGATCAATAACTTCGAGCAAATGTTCTAATGATTTCTGCACAATTTGTTCGGAAAGGTTTTGCGAGCGAAGTCCGAACACAATATTTTCCTTCAAGGTGAGCCATGGAAACAATGCGTAGTGTTGACTTACAAAACCGACTTGCAAAGAAGGTTCCAAAATTGGATGTCTCCCTAGGCAAATGGAGCCTGACACTGGCCGAATGTAACCAGCCGTAGCATGGAGCAGACTCGACTTACCACATCCTGAAGGCCCAACGATAGCCCAAAACGAACCGGCTTCTACAATTAATGAAAAATTTGCTATAACAGGCAAATGATCATTGGAATAGGCAATCGTTACATCCTCGAATATCAGCGGCGGCGGCTTGGTTGAAGGTGTTGCGCTGTTCATCGTGACTCGTGCGTAAGCCTAATCCATGGAAAGACGCGATTAGTCATTTTGACAAACAAGCGGTCACTTAGGATACCCAGTAGCGCAAGGACAACTAGGCAAGCTAACATTCTGTCAACTCGAAAGACTAAATAAGCAGAATTAAGCCGATAGCCTAGGCCAATATAGGCCCCCGTCATTTCTGCCACTACCACACAAATCAAGACGCTAGAAATGGCAAGTCGAAAACCAATGAGAATTTGGGGAAGTGATGCAGGAAGTGTAATGGCAAACAATAGCCGCACCCCCTTTGCTCCTAATGACCGGGCAGCCCATATCAAGACTTTATCTACGGATGTGACACCAGCATGAGTATTAAGCCAGACGGGGAAAAATGCAGCCCAAGAGGTAATAAAAACTTTGGCAGGTTCCCCCAAACCTGCCCAAACCACAACCAAAGGTACAATTGCAACTGGCGGCATTGCACGAAAACCATTGAAAACTGGCGTGAATAGCCAGTTCAATGATTTGATTCGACCCGTTAACAACCCCATTAACAGCCCTGTTGTACCTCCGATGATGAGGCCAAAACCTGCACGGCGAACCGACCACGATACGTCATTAAGCAATATTCCACCGCGACATAGCTCCACCAATGCATTGCCGACTTGTGCGGGGGTAGGTAGAAGCGCAGCATTAATCCCTGAAAAATGGCATATAAACGTCCACAGGCAAACCACAATGATAAAGTGGGCCAACATCCGCCCCACATGAAAAATACTCTGCCGTATTTTTAACATGTGTACAATTCGATTTTGGGGTTCCTAAAGTTTTACTTCACACATCATGCTGAGTGTTTCATGGGAGTTCTACGGCCTCTGGCTTTATTGTGCGCAGAGCATCTCCAGAAATTAGGTTTTGCATGTTTGGTATCTTTTCATTTTGATATCCACTTTTGATGGCCCATTCGCCTTGTGCAGTGAGAAGATCGACTAATGAACGCCGCAAGCCGAGGCTAAAATGATATATAGGCCAAAGTTGTTCCAATTCGTTATTTTCCATACCTATGCGCTCTGAAACGATTCGGATTGAGTCGGTTGGATTTTCACTCATATAGGCAATAGCGCGGTCAAGTGCTTTCAAGACTTTAACGGAAACATCCTTTTTTTGTTGTACCATCTCGGTGCTGGCAACAATATTGTAGGTTTCTTCATAAACCTCATCAAACTGGAACCTAATCGCATTGCTTCCGAGAGATTTCTCGCCTCTACCAATATGAGGTTGCCATCCAGCAATGGCAGCAAGATCACCTCTCATCAGTGGTCCGATCATTTCTGGGGGGCTCAAATTTATTAGCTTTGTATCTCCAGTGCTAATTCCATGTTTACCAAGAAACGCCGATAACGCATACTCTGCATTTGTCCCTAAAGGTACGCCAATAACTTTCCCTTTTAGATCACTGACATTTTTTATACCGTTATCTTTACGAGCGACAGCAAAAGTGTTTTCCCTTGAACGAAGAATGGTTGTTATGATATGCATCGGCTGATTTTTAAAAGACGCATGCATAATTGGTGTTTCTGCTACGGTTGCAAAATCTGCTTTCCCTCCCAGCAGTGCATCGAGACATAGCTTGCCAGTAGGAAAAGAGGCTAACTCGACTGTAATACCTTCATTTTTAAAGTATCCCTTGGCGAATGCAACATAAACGGGTGCTACAATGGGCTGAGTCCCTTCCGCTATTATTATTTTGTTTTCTCCTACCGCTTGATTTAGTGATTTACACGACCAGTAGCCTGTTCCAAAAAATGCAATAGCTAAAATTACTATAAAAAGGCGAAGCTTTAATCTTTTCATCTGTATTTTGTCTCTAAGTAAAGTAATCTCATTTAAAGGATTTCTGGATGATTTATTCATAATAAATAGTCGTTATCGGAAAATGATATAATGGTATATTATCGAGTAACAATGACAGCCAATAAATAGGTATGCTGACTTATCAAGACATCAAACACAAGCCCAAAACATTAAAGGCAATAGTCTTTATCGGAAATTGATATGCTCTGTAATGTCTAATACAAACCCTTAAGTGATTTTACCACATTTTGAGCGCCCATGCTGTGCAAGAGCCATAGAGAGGATCAGCAATTCTCATTTTGAGCTGACAGGAACAAAAAGCCACTGCCGTCATTGCGGACCACCCACCATCCCAAGGCACTGGCCTTGCCTTTTTGCTTGTGTTCCCGAGCTTTTTAAGGAAATATGACCCTCACTCATTGATCAGAAGACCTAAAATATCTTATCTTGCACAAGTTGTCTATGGTTGTGAACGACTGCCAACTCAAAGATTTTGTATTGCCGTTGGTGATGGATTTTCCGCCAAGCATAAGGAGCAAATCTCGCGTACTTGCGGGTCTTGCGTTTTCGATGTCAAATCCCCCAACTTCGGAAGATTCATCAATGTTTCGGCTTTATTGGTCATTCTTTGAACAATCTTCTTCGCGTTTTGTGGCGAATCATTGGCAATATAGTCGTGTATGGCTTTGAGATCGGCACGGGCGCGAGGTGTCCATATCAACATTCCTCAATCTCGCGCCTGAGTTCTTCCGTGGTAATCAAGCGGCCTTCTTCGACATCTTTCAAGCCTTTATGGATTTTATTTAGCACATGGAGGCGATAAACGAATTCGTCAAAATCCACGCCATCCGGCAAGCGCTGGATGGTCTCCAAGGCTGCTTTTTTGGTGTTCAGAGTCGCCATGATTGTTATCCCCCCACCACCACACTCAACACATCGCTCCACTCTCCCACTTGCTCATCATGGTAGCGGTAGATCGCCTTGTATTTCCACACCACGCTGGTTCCGGGAGGCGGGAGCGGGGCGGGGTCGGGGGTGTTTGGCTCGGTGTGGATGATGAGGAACACAAAGCCGTTGCCGTCGTTGCGGTCTACCCAGATTTCTATCGCGCTGGCCTTGCCTTTAGTCCAAACGACGGTGGGGTGTCCGGCTTGCACCAAGCTACTTAGTACCGGCTTCCATGTGCTGGGGTCGATGATGTAAGCTGAGCCGATGACTTGTAAATCTTGCCCAATGGCGGGTGAATAGTTTTTGTGCGCTTTAAGCCGAGTGACAAACAGGGAAAACCTAGTGATGATCCCGGATTTGACGATAGGCGGGATGGGTTCGGGCAACAGCGGCGGAATCGGCCACAGGGTCGCGTCCGTGCCGCCATCCCGCAATTGGTTTTTGAAGGCGGTGCAATTGTGGTGATAACTCTGCGCGTAGTTGTGGAGGTTAAGCCCATAGCGGAAAGCGACGGCATCGGCTTGGTGGGAGGCTAAATCCTCCGCGCTGATGTCCAGGGTTACGACATATTTGGGCAGGGTGGCGGCGACATGATCGAGCAAATCGGCCTTGCCGCTGTCGTCTTTGGGCATGTATGAACTGGTAGGCATTGTTGTTTTATCCTGAATGACTAAAAATTCGTAAAAATTCTGTAGGGCGGCAACCCCTTGCCGCCATCAATTGGCCTGACGGCGCATGTCGGCATGGGGATGCCGACCTACGACTATGGGAGCATTTAGCGTTCACTAAACGGCATTCCCCCGCGCAGTTTCACTGTTCCCGGAACCTTGCGGAGCATTCCCCGAAGACTGGGGAGCGTTCCTCAAGGCTTGAGGAACACTCCTTAACCGCTGAGGAGCATTCCTCAACTGTCGGGGAATGCTCCGCAAGTCTTGAGGATTGTTCCGCAACCGTCGGGGAACGGTGAAAAATGATCGGGGAATGCTCCTGAATAGTTGAAGAATGTTCCGGTCTGTCATAGCAAAACGAATAAGCTAACCCAAAACCAAATTTCAATTTTGATGAATCTGCTTTTTTGCTGATTTCTTTGGCTTTTATATACCTCGCCGATAAAAATGTCAAAATCAATCGTGCTAAATCAAGGGAGCGCGAACCGCAACGGCAAGCTTTATGTCGCTGCGCTGGGCAGTTCGCGGCGACCCGCCGACTCCACGCGCCTATACCATGCGCCGTTGATGAACGTGGACGCCTTTGGCTGCGTCTGCACCGGGACGGCCGACTTGCCAGCCTCGTGCGGAATCCCCGACATCCCGGCTTGGGAACAAGTCATGCACGACACCTGTTATTCGCATGTCAATCAAAACCACATGCTGAACCAAACTCTTTTACACGCCAGACCATTGGCTAGGCCGCGAAATATCGGTCGTACTCATCGGGTGCGGCGGAACCGGCTCGGAAATGCTGGATTGCCTTGCCCGCTTGGATTGGGTCATCCGCGCCCTCGGCCATCCGGGCTTGAGGGTGAAAGTGTACGACGGCGACACGGTGGAAGCCCCGAATGTCGGCAGGTCGCAGTTTTATCCTGCCGACGTGGGCTTCAACAAGGCCATCGTCTCCGTGCAAAGGGCCAATCTGCGGTGGGGCCTGTCTTGGGATGGCTTTCCCTTCCATTTCCAGCCTACCGAGGAATTCATCGGTGAAAACAGTTTCGGGCAGGTCGATCTATTTGTCACCTGTGTCGATAAAGCGCAATTCCGCGCCGATTTTGCCAAGTTATGCAGGGGCAGGGGCTTTCATCATCGCGGGGATGCCTTGTTTCTCGACACCGGCAACGGAAGCGCCTCCGGCCAAGTGATTCTTGGGCATTGCTGCACGAGAACCGCTTATTATGGAAACAAGGCTTGGTTGCCCAATGTGTTTGACTATTACCCCGGACTTGACGGCATGGACGACGACGACACGCCGTCATGCGGCATGGAGGAAGCGATCACCCGGCAATCCCCGCCGATCAACCGGATGATTGCGGATGCCGCCTATGCCCTGCTGTTCAGCATGATCCGGTTTGGCAGCACGGACAGCCAAGGCTGCTACATCGACACCCAAACGCTGGCCATGACGCCGATCAGGATTCCGGGATGAATTCCCACGGCCCCAGCCAGTCTTGCAGATTGCACACGCTTATTTTCAATTGCCTTTGGTAACCCTCATGCTGGACCGACTTATCCAAATTCATGGAACCGACCGAGATGTCCCTTGGGAGGAAATGTACGAAAAACTTGCCGCGTTCAAGGATCAAAACGGGCATTGCTGCGTTCCGCTGCAATACGGCCCATGCCCGGATTTGCGCCGGTGGCTGCATAAACAACGCTTCGAAAGGAACATCGGCAGGTTGCCGGCGGCACTGGCAAGCCAACTGGAAACCCTGGGCGTGGTATGGAGCGCGAAGGAGGACGACTTCCTTGGGATGCTGCACGAGTTGGAAAAGTTCAAGGCCAGCCACGGGCATTGCCGGGTGCCATCCGACTATCCGCCGAACCCCAAGCTCGGGAAATGGCTGAAAGGCATCGTCAACACCAAACGGCAGCATTTGCTGGCGGAAAACAAGGCGGCAAGGCTGACCGCCTTGGGTGTCGAATGGGACCGCAACATCCATGAGGAAAAATGGAATGCGATGTTTGAAGCCCTGGCCGGCTTCAAGGAACGACAGGGCCATTGCAACGTGCCGAGGGTGTATCCAGAAAATCAGGCGCTTGCGGTTTGGCTGGAAACGCAAAGGACAAATGAGCGGTACGACAAAATCAACCCCGACCGCAAAGCGAAATTATCGGCCATCGGCGTGACATGGAGGAACCGCAATGGCAAGCGCGACGGGTGGGACAGCAGGATTTCCGAATTGAAGCGGTTCAAAGAAACCCACGGCCATTGCAATGTTGACTGGAACCAAGCAGATTCCAGATCGGCCTCGACCCGCATATGCGGGCGGTGGCGGAAACGCTGGAAATACTCGGGAAATCATGCCGCTGCCCGGCGCAAATACACTCGATGAAAAATGTCACCGTGCTGCCGATGGCGGAGAACCTGTCAACCAGAATCCGCACCGGACAGGTCATCAACGGGCATGACGACTGGTGTGTCCTGCAAGATTTGCAATGCGCGGGATTGTTCCTGCATGTCGACGACGATGCGCTCACCTGCGGGGAGTTCCGTGAACTGTCGGACAAGGGCAAGCGATTTGCCCTGGCAGTCCGGGGCCATTTTAACAAGAACCAGTCGTTCAGGGCCTTTGTCGTCCCCACCGGACTGGTTGACCCTAACCCTGCCAAGTTTGCCCGCCCACGGGCAAGCCATGACACCGAAAAGTGATGGACCCATGAAAGACATTGACCAAGCAGACATAGTTTTTGGCGAGGGCGTGGTTATCATCAACAGACGCGGGGTTACCCAACCCAGCATCGCCGTGGTGTTGGGGGCCGAAAGCGACCTAGCCAAGCGCACCAGCCGGATTTGGCTGGATCGCATGGTGCATACCATAACGGACGACACCTTGGGCGGATGGCAGGTTTCCGGGGCCATTTCCACCATCCTGACGAAAGACATCAAATCACCATGAGAACCCAGCAAACGAGTACGAGCATAAGAAAAACGGCGGGCCTGTGGCTGACGGCGAAACCAGCCGTTTGTGCGCTTGCGTTCACCCTGTCCGTAACGAATTCAGCCGTGGCAGGGGATGTTGTGCTGAATGACGGTTCCGTGTCGGGGGCGGAAATCAATTCGATGATGGCCGACACGGGTTTGTCGAGACTGTATGAATCCCGCAACCAGTATTCCTTCTGGGAATTTGTGGACGACCAAATTCACGGCCTGTTTGACCAAGACCCAGGCCCGGACATTGGCTATGACGACAACGGCGATATCGGTGCCGATGAGTTTATTGGCATTAGCCAGCCTGACGAATGAAGCGGCGTAAGGGGCGTAAATCCCCTCCAAACAGCCATTGCATATTCCCTTTCCCGTTATAAATTAAACATGAAGGCACGTTCCATTCTGGCTTGCCTATACACGGTAACTGGCCGGTTCCGCGAACCGGTTATTGTCAAGCATGTTTTCCCGCTGCGGCGGGTGGAGTAAACGGTATGTTAAACAAAGTGCAATTGATCGGTCGTTTGGGCAAGGACGTGGAAATGCGGTATGCGCAGGACGGGACTGCAATAGCCAATCTCTCGCTGGCGACAAGTGAATACTACAAGGACAAGGCAACCGGCGAAAGAAAGGACCGGACCGAGTGGCATCGCGTGGTCCTGTTCGGCAGGACAGCCGAAATCGCTGGCGAATACCTTAAAAAGGGGGCTTTGGCCTATGTCGAAGGCGGTCTGCGGACAAGGAAATGGGAAAAGGATGGCGTGGACCATTACACCACGGAAATCGTCGGGAACGAGCTTAAAATGTTGGACCGGCCGGCGAATTCTGGCAATGGCCAGCAGCAAAACCAAGCCCATGCCAACGGAAACGACGGCAACACTGGCAATGCCCGTTCTAATGGCACTCATGGCCATTCCAATGGCAAGGCTGGCCCTGCGAATGGTTCAGCCAATAAAAGCAGTACCGCCAACCGGGCGAGCAGCCAGCGTAATAACGGTGGCACCGCCCAGAACAGGGCGGCAACCGCCCGCAGTGCGCCAAATGATTGGGATGATGGTTTCGACCAAGAACTTGAGATTCCTTTCTAGAATAAACCATTAGCAACACTGCAACCAAAAACCCGGCAAGCCATGGACGGCAAACCACTCAATCCATTGGATTCAGACCGCGCAAGTTGATCGGCAACAGGCTGCATGACACTGTTCGTGAATCATTCCCGGCATACTTTGCAGGAAAAAAGATATCCCCAACGGCCTTGGCAACTGCTATAGTTTTCGGCCACGCACATTTTTTGACCGACTGACAGGGGATTGAACATGTCCGCAATCGAGTTGCCGGACGACCCGGCAGGTTACTTCCAAGACGGCTGGCCGGTCTATCGGAAAATCGTCGATAACAACTACATGTTCCACCGGGAAATTTACGGCGACATAACAAGCTTCATTGGGCGGCGCTTCCAACAGCGCCCTATTTCGGTCTTGGAAATGGGGTGCGGCGATGCCAGCCAGACGGCGGCGGCACTCCGCAACTGCCGCGTCAGCGAAAACGATTTTCCCGAAACACTTTCCGAATACGCCGCCATGGCCGAAGCGAGCGGCTTTTCGGGGGTTGATCCTCTGAACCGCTACACTTGGCATCGGACTTTGGCACTGGTCAATCGGTAAGCGTTGTGGAATCTTTGGGCCGTCGCCCGTTGATTTCCCATCGCAGAGCAGTGCCCCGACATGGGTCGACAGACGCTGAATCCATTGGCATATCGACGGCTGCGCTGCGGCGGGCGGGGTGGGCCTGGTTTTTCTCGTTATGGCGCGTGGTTTGCCGGTGCTGTCTATCCTTGCGTTGGGTGTGGCGACTTCCGGCATTATGGCCGCCTTGTCGATTTTCTGGTCTTGCCCACCGCCTTCCTGCACGGGCGTGCGGCGGCCGGGGGCATTGCCTTGATCAACTGCATTGGCAATCTCGGCGGTTATTTTGGCCCGGTCATCCTAGGCTGGGTGAAGCAACATACCGGCGATGTGGATGTTGGCCTGTATGGATTGGCCTGCGCCTTGTGTTTGGCTGCGCTGCTGGTCTTAGTCAGTGGCAAGGATGGACTTAAAAATCCACATGACCTTAAAATGCCTGAAAACCCGGCTTAGAAATCTGATGATGGCTTCACACGTTTAATAAGGGGCGAAGGATAAACGACGGATATTTGGCTTTTTTCGACAAAGAAATCACGGGGTATTTCGACTGGTCGGTCTCGACTCAGAGGAGACATATAGTTCGTTTGGATGCATGGCTGCTAAACTGGGCAAACGAGACGTTGCAAGCGTGTCAGTGTTAGACTATTGGTTTTACAAACATCCACAATCATCCGTTTGTCCTGCTTCGATTGCGGGCGGCACTTAGACATGAGAGTTGTTCCCGACGTTAAGTTTATGAATTTAGGCTATTTTTAGGTTCCAAAGACCCGCCGGAATCCAAAACAGGTATTCAATCATTGAGTCCAAGTGGTTTCTAATCCTATGCATTAGA
>Ga0118677_10002601_pt1 | contig 35881 bp, 33 predicted proteins | sample AliMusrvi5mmetaG_FD_86154 | JGI IMG/M metagenome (GOLD analysis project Ga0118677, IMG submission 86154)
TTTTTATTATCGAGTAAGCCGCGCATAAATTCTTTCATTTCTGCAAAAGGAATTTGATCTTTGCTATACATTCTTGCTCTAGGTGGAAGGCCACCACGACTTAGGATTTCTTCATTAGATAAGCCGCTGATCACGATAATAGCTAATTGATTTAAAATATTCGACTTGTTTAAAGCATCCAACATAGCAAAGCCATCCATATCGGGCATATTAAGGTCGATAATCAACGCGTCAGGGATATCTTGGGTAATATTAATAAGTGCTTCAAAGCCATTAGTAAAGCAATCTAATTTGATGGGTAGTTGCCAAGATTGAACAGTAAAATTATATAATTTTAGCATCGCTTCATTGTCTTCAACTGCAACAACTCTTAATTGCGCGTCGACATTTACAGAGGGTGTGATATCGATTTCTTGGCTTGAGACAAAACGATCAAAAGATTCTGTAGTAATACGGCGATGACCACCCGGTGTTTTCCATCCTTCAAGTAAGCCTTGTTCCACCCATAGTTGCACAGAGCGGATGGTAACACCTAGTTTTTGTGCTACGTCGTGAGTAGTCATTAAGTTGAGTGCAGTAAGAGCAATTTTATGGCGCAATTTGGCTTAATCCTTGTAATTATAAGAGCTTGTAAGGTGTTTTTATAAATTATGATTATTAACTTGAAATAATAGTTAAGTAATATTGTTCTATTCTATACATAAAGTAGAGATTTTGGAAATTAGATCAATAGGACTGAATGGTTTTGTGATGTAGGCGTCAGCACCTGTTGCAAGACCAAGGTGTATATCAGCAGTTTGTCCCCTAGCACTGAGTAAGATAATTTTTAGGGATGGATTTTTATTATGGCGTTTTACCATCGCTAACCATTCAAGTCCATTGATGCCTGGCATCATAATATCTAGCACGACTAGGTCAGGCGCTTCTTGCTCAAGCATTAGACTGGCTTCGTCAGTATTCGACGCTTCTACGATATGATATTTTTTCCCCAGCGTTAAGGTTATTAGTTTTCTAATGAGAACTTGGTCATCGACTATTAATATTTTTTTCATGCTGGCTTAATTAATCATTTTGTAATAGATAACGGACATTCTAAATATAAATAAAGAGAGTGTATAATATTAACCTTATCATTATATTATTACTAATTGATATTTAATTATGATGCAAGTGAGTTAATAAAAACAATAGCGGCTACAAACCGATCTAACAGTGTTTTCTCATCTTGCTTTGATGTCTCGAAGTTGATAGCGCTTACAGTTATTAGTATAACTTAGTATTTGCAAGTGTAACTTTATCTTAACGTTAGGTTTGGCCTAGTGATGGAATCCCCGATACTCGATAAAATGTTGGAATTAAGCGAGATTGAAATTCTACAGCAACAGTTATATCGTTATGCTGATGATTTTCATTTTCTGAATCAGCTACATACTGAGCAACAAGGCATAATGGAACAGGCTATAGTTTATCGAGGCTTGATTCAACGTCTTGAGTTGGCTATTGAAAATGGGGAGTTTTGCTTGTTTTTTCAGCCGAAAGTTGATGTTCAAAAAGGCATAGTCTTTGGCGCAGAAGCTTTAATCCGTTGGAAACATCCTGAGCTTGGATTAATGGCGCCTGACAGTTTTCTACCTCAAATCGCTCAACATGAGTTTATGCTTAAGTTGGATGCTTGGGTGATTAATGAGGCTCTTGCTCATATGACTAACTGGCTGAAATGTGGTTTGCAACTTAAAGTTAGTATTAATGTTACGGCGTTATCCTTACAAACCGAGGGTTTCGTAGAGCAACTTAGTCGTGCTTTACAACGTTATTCCAAGATAAATCCAGAAAACTTTGAGTTAGAAATATTAGAAACTGAGGCATTAACTGATTTAACAAAAGCTGCATGCTTGATTAAAGCCTGTCAGGAACTCGGCGTTAGCGTAGCATTGGATGATTTTGGTACAGGTTATTGTTCTTTGAGTTACCTTAGACAGCTTCCTGTACAAGCTATAAAAATTGATTGTAGCTTTGTTTGTGACATGCTTGATAACGAAGAAGATAGGACTTTAGTACAAGCCGTTATTGGTTTAGCTCATTCTTTTCGTAGACTAGTGATTGCTGAAGGGGTTGAGTCTATTGAACATGGTGTAGCTTTAATGCAATTAGGTTGTTACCAATTCCAAGGTTATGGTATCGCAAAGCCCATGCCTGCTTCCGAATGGCTTGCATGGTTGAATGCATGGAAAATGCCTAAGCAATGGCGGAGTTCTGCAATTTCCAGTGATGAAAAAAGAGCTTTAAGCTATAACGGCTAGTACAAAATAAGTAGAACGTAACTTGCTATAAATAGCGCCATTGATTAAAGCAGGCGGCTTGGCCTTGATAGACTTGATGTTTATCAACCAAATTCCATACCACTGCATTTTTAATAATAAAGCGTTTACCAGTGTTTGACAGTCTAATGCCCTCATAATCATCGATATAGCCATTTTTTGTGACTAATGCTAATAAGCGCTCGCGCTCACTTTGATTAACGGCTTCTGCAGAGTATTTTGATGGCAAACGCGTAAAGCCTTGCCAATCAAATTCAAATAATTCTAAGGCCTTTTGGTTGGCATAATTAAAGATAGGATCGGCTGCCGTATTATGAGTGACCACAGCAAAGTCAGCTTCAAATAACTGTTTTGCAAAGTCTAGCTCAGAGGCGCTTCCTGCAATCAATTCGTCTAATAACCAGTGTTGATAGCTATGTCTGATTACCTCAGTATGCTCGATTAAGAAGTTATTTTTCTCGCAAGGCTTATCCATAGAAGTTCTCGTTAGCGCACAAATAGCCAAGTACTTAAGGCTATGCCGACTAACACCACAAAACCACGCATGACTTTTTCGGGTAAGCGATGTACCAACCAACTGCCCAAGAATCCACCTCCGATACCACCGAGCGCTAGCGCTAATCCAGCCTGCCAATCGACATGGCTAGAAAAAGCAAACAAGGTTACGGCAGAAGCGTTCATGGCCATGGCGAGTACATTTTTAGTGGCCGTTGCCATACGCACTTTTTGTCCAGCGAGGCTTAGGCTTGCCAGCATTAAAATACCAATGCCACCGCCGAAATAGCCACCATAAATGCCGATTATAAACTGTACTAAGGCCAATATAGGCAGCGGCATCGCTTTGACCGTATGGAGTGGCTTTTTACGAAAACTACCCCAAGTGAATAGCGCGGTCGCGGTAAGCACTAACCAAGGCACTAATTGGGTAAAGAAAGTGACGGGTGTATTAAGCAATAACATAGCGCCGAATAAACCACCTGCGACACTGAGTACAAATAACTTTTTTAAATCCAGTCGACCTACGCCACCGGCTAATTTACGCCCAGCAAGAGAGGAGGTAATTTGGTTGGGAAATAAGGCTAATGTCGAGGTGATATTCGCCGATAATGGATCTAATCCTGCTAATAGTAACGTAGGGAAGGTGATAAAAGAACCGCCTCCCGCTAGGGTGTTTTGAGTCCCCGCATATAAACCGGCCAGAGAGATGAGTAACAGTAGGGTAGGGTCGTAGGTAAATATCATGCTATATCTGATGATGTTTATAGAGTGTAGTGGTGATTGGAATAAAAAACCTAGTTGTTAATCCTGCCTTTGAACTCGTCAGTTAAGCTTTTGGAACCGTTATAGTCGACTACAAAACTGTCTATGACTATATAATAAAGTCTAATGCTTGTTCAAGAACAGTGCATGACCGCTCGGCGAAGGTTAAATCCTGTATAAAAATAGTCTATGACCGTGGAATATATTAAAAATCACGGCCGTAGATATTCTATTAGCCGCCATAGAAGTTCCATTAGCCGACATGAACGTTACAAAAGTCGGGATGAGTCTTCCAGTAAATGACCGATTTTTGATTACACTTAAGACAGGACAAGTAATGATTACCCTCAAAATTAGGATAATAATTAGTATGCCTAGATAGGCAGATTGTCCCGTTTAAAGTGGGTAGCCGCTAGGTTAAAATAGGCCTGTTATTTTTCCGTTATCATCAATATCAATACGCTCTGCAGCAGGCACTTTGGGTAAGCCTGGCATGGTCATAATGTCACCGGCAATGGCAACGATAAAACCAGCGCCATTGGCGAGTTTGAGTTCACGTATTTCTAAGGTATGGCCAGTGGGTGCGCCTTTAGCATTAGGATTAGTAGAAAAGGACATTTGGGTTTTTGCCATGCAGATGGGAAATTTTCCATAATCAGCATTCCATTCGGCGAGTTGAGCTTTAACTTTGGCGCTGGCGGTAATGCCGCTTGCGCCATAAAGCTTAGTGGCGATGGTTTCGATTTTATCCCATAAACTTAGGTTTTCATCATAGACATAAGTAAAGCCTGGCTCACGGGCATCGACTACGTCAACTATGCTTTGTGCTAAGTCTTCAGCGCCCGCGCCACCATTTGCCCAATGTTTAGAGACGATACAGGTTGCGCCTAAAGCCGCACATTGCTGTTGTAATAAAGCAATTTCCGCGTCGCTATCAAAAGTGAAATGATTAATACATACCACACATGGTAAGCCGTAATGCTCGGTAATATTGTGGTAATGGCGCTCAAGATTAACAAAACCCTGCTCTAAGGCCACTAAGTTTTCTTGATTTAAGTTGTCTTTATCCACGCCGCCATGAAATTTTAGGGCTCTGATGGTAGCAACTAATACCACTGCTGAGGGTGTTAATCCAGACATGCGGCATTTGATATCAATAAATTTTTCAGCCCCTAAGTCAGCACCAAAGCCTGCTTCGGTAACTACATAATCAGCCAGCTTTAAAGCAGTTTTAGTAGCGGTTACTGTGTTGCAGCCATGGGCGATATTGGCAAAAGGACCACCATGAATGATGGCTATATTATTTTCTAAGGTTTGTACCAAATTAGGATTGATCGCGTCTTTTAATAAAGCGGCCATAGCACCTTGAGCGTTTAAATCACTGGCATAAACAGGCGTGATGCGATCTGATTTATAAGCAATGATAATACGGCCTAAGCGTTTTTTAAGATCGGCGCGATTAGTGGCCAAACACAAGATAGCCATTACCTCTGAGGCCACTACGATGTCATAACCATCTTCACGTAAATAACCGTTGGCAGGGCCTCCCATGCCCACCACGATATTACGCAGGGCTCGGTCATTCATATCGACCACACGTTTCCATTGGATACGACGCGGATCTATATCCAAGCTATTGCCATGATTGATGTGATTATCGATTAACGCAGATAACAGATTATGGGCCACACCTATGGCATGAAAGTCACCGGTAAAATGTAGGTTGATGTCTTCCATAGGCACCACTTGCGCATAACCGCCACCGGCAGCACCACCTTTTACACCAAAGCAGGGGCCTAAGGATGGTTCGCGTAGGCACATGATGGTTTTTTTACCTATAAGGTTCATGGCATCGCCTAAACCGACCGTAGTGGTGGTTTTGCCTTCACCTGCGGGAGTAGGGCTAATGGCTGTTACGAGTATGAGTTTGCCATCTTTTTTATCGACCAAACTATTGATATATTCTAGTGATAATTTGGCTTTGTAATGACCATGAGGCTCTAAATGCTCAGGGTCTATATTGTACTGTTCTTTAGCTAAAGCGATGATCGGTCGCATGGTCGCTTGCTGGGCAATTTCTATATCTGACATGTAATTCCTAAAATAATACTATTTCGTGTGATTACACGCGCGAAGAACCTAAGTAGGTCGGGTTAGCGATAGCGTAACCCGACAGCCTCTGTTAATACCTTGTGCTTGTAATCATTTAGCTCCCCTTTTTTTACAAAGGGGGTATAGTTACTTGAGCTTAACTATAAACAGGGAAGCGCGCGCACAGGATATGTACTTTTTCACGTACTGCGGCTATCACGGTGTCGTCTTCCATGTTTTCCATGACATCACACATCATATGGGCGATTTCTATCATTTCGGCTTCTTTGAAGCCACGGGTAGTCGGTGCAGGTGTGCCAACACGAATACCACTAGTTACAAAAGGTGATTGTGGGTCATTAGGCACGGCATTTTTGTTGACAGTAATATGAGCTTTGCTTAGTGCTGCATCTGCCGCTTTACCGGTAATGCCTTTAGGAATCAATGAAACCAACATCAAGTGATTGTCAGTACCTTCTGAGACGATCTCAAAGCCGCGTTTGATAAAAACTTCAGCCATAGCTTTTGCGTTACTAATAACTTGTTGTTGGTAAACGCGAAATTCTGGTTGCATCGCTTCTTTAAAGGCGACAGCTTTGGCAGCAATAACATGCATCGCTGGGCCGCCTTGTATGCCCGGAAAAATGCTGGAATCAATTTTCTTCTCGATTTCAGGATTGCTCTTGCAAACGATCAGTCCGCCGCGAGGCCCACGTAAAGACTTATGAGTGGTGCTGGTGACTACGTCGGCAAAAGGTACAGGGTTAGGATATAAGCCTGCTGCGACCAAGCCAGCAACATGGGCCATGTCGACGACAAAGTAAGCGCCGACTTTATCAGCGATATCGCGAAATTTTTGCCAATCCCAAACGCGTGAATACGCAGAAAATCCAGCTATGATTAATTTTGGTTTGTGTTCTAAGGCAAGTGATTCTACTTGCGCGTAATCAATTTCACCGCTTTCAGACGCTAAGCCATATTGTATAGCCTTGTAGATTTTTCCAGAAAAATTAGGTTTAGCGCCATGCGTTAAATGACCGCCATCTGCCAAACTTAAACCTAAAATAGTATCGCCTGGTTGGATCAGTGCCATGAATACGGCCATATTGGCTTGAGAGCCAGAGTGCGGCTGTACGTTGGCATAATCAGCTGCGAACAAAGATTTAGCGCGGTCAATGGCGAGTTGTTCGACTTTGTCGACAAATTCACAGCCACCATAGTAACGTTTGCCAGGATAGCCTTCGGCATATTTATTCGTTAACTGTGACCCTTGTGCTTCCATGACCCGTGGGCTGGCGTAGTTTTCTGAGGCGATCAGTTCAATATGATCTTCTTGCCGACAACGCTCTTCTTCCATAGCTTGGAACAGATCATCATCAAAGCCTGAGATGGACATAGATTTCTTAAACATGGGGTTCCCTAAATTTTAAAGTAATGTGGGTATATCGGTAGGATGAAGTAATAAAATTTGTAAGTCGGCTACATTAGTACCGGTTGCACCGGTTATTAGTAAATCTTGTGAACCTTGTAGAGCCGTATAAGAGTCATTGTTATTTAGTAAGGCTTGAGGATCTAATCCCGCTTGCATCATACGCGTAAAGCTGTCTTGATCAACGATACCGCCAGCGGCATCAGTAGGGCCGTCGCGACCATCAGTGCCGCCACTCAGAAATGTCCAGTTGCCTGTTAAGTTATGCTGTGTGGCTGCCAATGCAAAAGCCAGTGCTAGTTCTTGATTGCGCCCCCCACGTCCTGTGCCTTTTAGACTGACAGTAGTTTCTCCACCAGCTACTAAGGCCAGTGTGTGATTGTTGTCGTTATTGCGTAATTGTTTTGCGGCCAATACCCATGCTTCTGCGGCAACTCTAGTCTCTCCGCAAAGATGTGCGTCATATAACTGAGTTTGGTAGCCTAGTTGTACTGCTGCGTTAAACGTTGCCTTAACGCTGATGGCATTGCTGCCAATTAAGGTTTGTGTGCAGGTATTAAATATAACATCATCAGTTTTAGGTGTTTCTGGAATATTACCTAAACGACCTTGTTCTAAATGTTGCTGAACTTTGCTAGGTACTCGATCCCAAATGCCGTAATCGTTAAAAATAGAAATGGCATCGTTATAAGTGCTAGGGTCAGGAACCGTGGGCCCGCTGGCAATGCTGCTCAAATCATCGCCTAAGACATCCGATAATATCAAGGCATGTACATCGGCAGGTGCGGCTAGACGAGCAAAGCCACCACCTTTTAGCTTAGATAGGTGTTTACGTACGCAATTTATTTGATTGATAGTTGCGCCGCAGGCCAGCAGTAAATCAGTGGTAGCAATCTTTTCTTCTAGCGAAATCGCATCTACTGGGTAAGGGATGAGTGCTGAACCTCCACCACTGACTAGTACTAAAACCAGCTCATCTTTTTGTGCGAGACTAAGCTGCTCAGCGCAGCAAAGGGCTGCATGATAGCCATTTTGATCTGGTAAAGGATGTCCTGCACCCATCACTTTAGTCTGTGCGACTTCGGTTACATTTTCATAATTAGTCACGGCAAGACCAGGAGCTGAAAATAAGTGCCTAGGTATGATTTCCTGAGCCGCTTTTGACATGGCGCAAGCGGCCTTACCTATAGCAATAACTCGGATTTTAGACCAATGTCCTGTGCGAATTTGGGCAGCATCATCCAAATCTAGCAAGATTTCTATATTTGCCCCATCTGAACTCAAAAAGCGTTTAACCGCTAAATAAGGATCAGCCGCTTTAATGCCTGCTTGAAAAATGCTTAAGGCTGCAGATCTTGCTGATGAAGTGTTAGTGATTGCCGGATAGCTCATAAGGACCGATATTGATTAAGCCATTTCTTTAGCTAAAGCGTAGATGTTCTCGGCATCCAGTACTAGGTTGTTATCGGTAAATAATTGAGCAATGCAAGCGCGATGTAAGGCCAGTTTTAAAGTGCCAAAACCGATAGCTCCCCAAATGATTTTACCATGACGAACTGTGCCTTTATCCATCATGTCAGTGCCACCTATACCTAGAGGTGGCGTGGCATTAGCATCAGCGATCATTTCTAATATAGGGTTATTTTGCCATTGTTCAGTACTGAGCAACTCAACACCGGCAGCGCCAGTTGCTAAAACAATATGAGCATCCTTTATGGCGAGTGCACGGGCATTATTATCAAAGGCTTCAATAGGCGTAATGGTGACACCAAAACGAGCTTTCATATTATTACAGGCAGTAACTGCTCTTTCCATAGAACGCGCCGTGAGTGATACGTTAGCACCCTCCTGAGCCAACATAGTTGCCGCACGTTGCCCTACAGGGCCAGTGCCGGCTAATACCACGGCATTTTTTCCAGCGAGTACGCCACTAGCGGCAAGTTTTGCAACAGCTGCTGCTGCTGTAGTATTGCTGCCATTACTGTCTAGCATCACAGAGACTTGAAAGTTGGAAAAAAAGCATGCTTGTACTGCCGCCAATAATTGTTGGCCGGCCATCATATCGCTACCACCTATAAAAATAGCGGTGTTCTTTTTGTCTTTGGGCGCGCGAGTAAAAATAGCACCTTCTACGAGTGCAGTGATATTTTCTGGCGACAATCCGCCATGACCAATAACATGATCGGCACCGCCATCATAGCCAACTACCGTATCGAAAACGGAAGGGTGGGTGTCTGTGTCGAATTGGAATAGCAATTTTTTCATTAACCTACCTGTGACTATGCGTTAATGCAACGATTTTGGGTCGTATTATACCCGATTAAATAAACTCTGCCGTGATTAAGCAGTCTGTATGAGCAATTCCGATAATGAGCGTAACCCGCTAATCATAATGAAATCTCATAAACAATTAGACTGAGATTGATATAAATATCATCATAATGATCCTTTGTGTATCTATGCGGGGTGTTTTTAACTGAGCAGGAATGATACGATTGACCTAATTTATTAAAGTTACCCGCTCATAGCATCAATATCAAGTTATGAACTAAGGGTTCGTGTTTTTTGTATAGGTACTCGATAAAGATGAATTCGAGTATTGGGGAGCTTACTAATAAGCTCTATTGTCAGATAAGGATTAAAGGAAAATAAATGAAAACACCCGTTCATATTGCGGTTTCCGGTGCGGCAGGGCAAATTAGTTATTCTTTGCTTTTTCGCTTGGCAGCGGGTTTATTGTTAGGGCCTGATCAACCTATTATTTTGCATTTGCTTGAAATTGCACCCGCAATGAATGCTTTGAAGGGTGTGGTCATGGAGTTAAATGATTGTGCCAGTCCTTTGTTGCATAGAATCGAAATCACAGATGATCCTACTATTGCCTTTAAGAATGTCGATTATGTTTTTTTGGTCGGTGCAAGACCCAGAGTCGCCGGTATGGAGCGCAAAGATTTATTAGATATTAATGCTCAGATTTTTGCCGTGCAAGGAAAGGCTTTAAATGCAGTGGCTAACCGGAATGTTAAAGTATTGGTGACGGGTAATCCTGCTAATACTAATGCCTTAATTGCTTTAAAAAATGCTCCAGATTTAAGTGCGGAAAACTTTTCTTCTATGAGTCGCTTGGATCATAACCGAGCCATTAGTCAATTAGCAGAAAAATGTGGGGTTTTGACCACTGATATAAAGAATATCTGTATCTGGGGTAATCATTCAGCCACGCAATATCCTGATTTACATCATGCCACAGTTAAAGGCCAAGATGCTCTGCCTTTGGTTGGTCAGCATTGGTTTGCCGATGAGTTTATTCCTACGGTGCAGCAGCGTGGCTCTGTAGTTATTAATGCCATAGGTCATTCTAGTGCAGCCTCTGCCGCTAACGCCGCGATCGATCAAATGAGAGATTGGGTCCTAGGTACCCCTGACGGTGATTGGGTGAGTATGGGCATTGTTTCTGATGGTAGTTATGGTGTAGCGAAAGATTTGTTTTATTCTTTTCCAGTGACTGTTAAAGACGGTAAAGTCAAAATCGTTCAAGGATTAGCGCTCAATGACTTCAGTAAGCAAAAAATGCAGTTAACAGAAGCCGAGTTAAAAGAAGAAGCAGCTATTATGAATTTGCTTTGATTGACTAGGATAGTCCATTAGATAAGGAGGTGGTATTTAAGGACACCACCTCAAATGGTACTAAATTTATTTACCAGCTTCTTCGGTATAAACACCAAAGTTCATAATACGTTGATAGCGTCTAGCCAATAAGGTATCGGTATCTTGTTCTTGTAATTCAGCTAAATGACGAATTAAGGTTTCTTTTAAATTTGCAGTGATGGTTGCAAAGTCTCTGTGTCCGCCACCTAAAGGTTCTCTGACGACTTCATCGACAAAGCCTTGTTCACGAATCCTGTCAGATGTAATGCCCATAGCTTCTGCGGCTAATTGAGATTTGTCGGCACTTTTCCATAAAATAGATGCGCAGCCTTCAGGTGAAATAACTGAATAAGTACTGTATTCCAGCATAATTAAACGATCACCCACACCGATGGCTAATGCGCCACCTGAACCACCTTCTCCGATAATGGTGCAAATAATGGGGGTTTTTAGGGTGGTCATTTCAAATAGATTTCTGGCAATGGCCTCACTTTGTCCGCGTTCTTCTGCATCTATACCCGGATAAGCTCCAGGTGTGTCAATTAAGCAAATAACAGGTATTTTAAAACGTTCTGCCATTTTCATGATGCGTAAGGCTTTACGATAGCCTTCAGGTCTTGGCATACCAAAGTTGCGATAAATTTTTTCTTTGGTATCTCGGCCCTTTTGGTGGCCGATGATCATGACGGGTAGGCCATCGAGACGAGCTAAGCCACATACTATGGCAGGATCATCAGCATAAGCCCTGTCACCATGTAGTTCATGGAAATCAGTGAACATGTGTTCAATATAATCCAAGGTATAAGGGCGACCTGGATGCCGAGATAGCTGAGATATTTGCCAGTCAGTCAGATTGCTAAAAATGGATTCAGTCAATGCCTGGCTTCTATCTTCTAATTGCTTAAGTGCATCTGAAATATTGATATTATTATCAAACTCTACATTGCGGAGTTCGGTAATTTTCGCTTCTAATTCAGCGATAGGTTGTTCGAAATCAAGAAATTTTAAGTCCATAGAGAAGTAATCTAAGCGATAAGAATAATAATTAAGGGTAATTTTATAGAAAAATGGCAATAAATTCTAAATAAATTCCGAATTTAATAATCGTCGACTATTCTCAAGCAATTTATAGTACACTTTTACCATTATCTAACCCCATAAAATCTTAATATAAAGAGCGCTACTGCTGATGTTTACAATTACCAAAGAAGTTTATTTTTGTTACGGGCATCGATTAATGAATCATCCCGGTAAATGCCGTAATTTACATGGTCATAGTGTTAAGGCTGCAATATCTATACAGCAAGAACAGCTTAATGATCAAGGTATGGTTTGTGACTTTTCTGATATTAGAGACTGTGTAGAGGCTTATATCGATGATCAATTAGATCATAATTTTTTACTTTATAAAGATGATCCTATTATTCCAATGTTGACAGCCAATAACGAGCGCTTTTTGGCGCTTGATGAGCATCCTACCGCTGAAGTTTTAAGTAAAATGATTTATAAGCATTTAAAACAAGCTGGGTTTAATGTCGCAGAAGTAACCTTATGGGAAACTGCTAGTGCACATGCTTGTTATCGAGAAAATTAATAATAACTATGAGTTATATTAATCCGGTCAATAAATCCTTTTGTCTGGAACAAATGTGTGCTTCAAATTACCAAAAACTGTTTAAGTTAATTCCAGAATTATTGGCATTGAAGAAGGCTGCGGTAGGCGTTGCTTTGAATAACACTCCCTTACACATTACTGTTATTGAAAACACACCTTATACGATGATGATAGAGCTTAATCATTGCTTTAATCACAATAAAAATGAGTGTTTTGAACCCTCTGTGAAAATACGACTTTATTTGGATGCACAGTTGGCGGAAGTAATGAGTGATCAATCACGCTCTCCTATTGCTTTAGCCTTTAAAGACAAAAGCTTAAGCTTAGATATTATGAATTACAAATGGCGTTTAAATTATTTTTTACAGAAGTGGCTGGATCATTGTTTAAAGAAAGGCTATCAGTTTAGCGTTAGTACAGATTATGCTGCATTAATTTGAAGTTAATAAAAGATTAATGTCGTTTTCTTTAGTTCTATGAACTCAAATTTTGTTTTAAGTATTCATACGATGCCTGCCGAAATAATTTATTTAAACCTCTCGAATGTTAACTATTTAAAACATCAAAAATATGCGTATCTTATAAAGATCCTGCTGTTTTTCATTGTCATTGCTCTGCATCTCGGTTTAGCTATAATTTTATTGAGTACCGCTAAAATTGAACCTAGTAAACAACCGGTGTTTATGGAGGTACAGATGTTATCTATACCTGCAGCAGCGACTCAATCGATGGCAAAAACTGTATTACCTATAAAAAAAGAGGCAGTAACTCCTCCATTTATCATCAAAAAACCACCGCCTGCTTTGATCAAAAAGCCAGCTATAATTATTCCCGCCGAATCAAAGCTGAGTTCTCAGGCAGCTACTGAATCGGTACCTGTAGAGAAATCTGAGCCGCTATCAATATCAGATTCTCAAGAAGTGAAGACAGGATCTCCCAGCATAGAACCTATCGCTAAAAATACAGGACCTAGCAGTCAAGAGCATGATGCTGACAAAAAAACTGTCATTTCAGGTATCATGCCTTTAGTTAAAGTTAACCCTATCTATCCTAATCGTGCAGTCAGTCATGGTATTGAAGGTTGGGTAAGGCTCGAATTTACCATTGAAATAGATGGTTCGGTGGCAGATGTTGTCGTGGTGAAATCAATGCCAGAGGCTGTTTTTGACGATGCTGCAGTAGCGGCTATTGAACAATGGCAATTTAAACCAAAAATGGTCAATGGTATTGCTGTAACGCAACGTGCTGGGCAACAATTACAATTCAAGTTAGATCGCTAATTTTTCATACTACACAAAGGATACATTTAATGAGCTCTGCTATCAGCCCTAATTTTATTATTGATCTAACCCTCTATGTCTTACTGGCGTTTTCTGTGGCGACATGGACATTGATTTTTTATAAGATTTGGCAGTTTTATAATAATCATAGGTGTAATGAACGTTTTGAATCTGCATTTTGGCAACTAAGTAATTTAAAACAAATTAATCGTTTAGCGCTAGATGAAACTGAAGGTTCACAAGCACGCTTGGCTCATGAAGGCATTGCTTGGTTAAATGAACATCAACAATCAGCAGGTATCATTATTAAACATTGTGGTAATGCTACAGAATTATTAGAACAAACCTTAAAAGTAAAGCTACAGCAAGAGCAACAATCTATGGAAAGTGGTGTAACAATATTAGCCAGTATTGGCAGTACCGCGCCATTTGTCGGTTTATTCGGCACTGTTTTAGGTATTATGAATGCCATGCATAATATTGCTACTAGTGGGTCTACCAGTTTAGATGTAGTTGCCGGCCCTATTGGTGACGCATTAGTCGCCACAGCTATTGGTATTGCTGTAGCTGTTCCTGCTGTTTTGGCCTATAACTTTTTGTTACGACGCATAAAAACACAGCGTATGCAGTTAGAGAATTTTGTTATTAGTTTTTTAATTATGGCAGAGCCTATATTAAATCAAAAAGATTAAATGCTACTGAAACAGATGCGACTATGGCGTTAATAGTTCGTGATTGCACTCATTTAACTATAGACAATCAATATGCTGAGAAACTTATCAACTAAAACACAGACCTCTGTTAGGCAAAACCTTCGATGGTTATATATTCTCAGAAATTTGATGATGATCAGTGAAGTCTTGCTGATTATTTTAGCGGTCTATGGCTTAGGTATAAAGCTTCCTGAACAGCAACTATGGTTAGTAGTTATGTCAACAGGTGCCATCAATATTTATACCTCTATGCGCTTGGATACAGAGGATCCTGTTACTGAGTTAGAAATATTTTCGCAGATATCAATCGATGTGTTTATTATCGCGGCACTATTATATCTGACGGGTGGCGCATCAAATCCTATTACTTGGGTATTCTTGTTACCGCTTATTATTACCTCGATTATGCTGCCACAAACTTATGCATGGTATATGGTTATTTTAACGACAACTATGTATACGATGTTAATTGCATTTAATGTCCCTCTGCCATCTATAGAGCCTCATATGCCAGACCCACAAGGTCTGCGCACGGATTTGCAGCATTATATTATGTTGCAACATGCACATACTATGAATGACAAAAGCTATTTTAGTTTACACATGTTTGGTATGTGGTTCGGCTTTGTATTTAGTGCAGGTTTGGTGGCTTATTTTGTAGCTGAGTTGGCTAGAACACTTAGATTTCAGGAACGAAATCTTGCAGAAGCTAGAGAAAGTGCACTGCGTGATGAAAAAGTGGTTGCCTTAGGTACGTTAGCAGCTAGTGCTGCCCATGATATGGGCACGCCGTTAGGTACGATGGCGATACTAACCCATGAATTGGAGCAAGACTATCCTAGTCATCGCAATCCAGATTTATATGAAAAAATGATCATTATGCAGCAACAGATTAGCCGTTGTAAGCAGGCTTTATCAGTTATGTCGGCTTCGGCAGGAGAGATGCGTGCAGAATCGGGTGGGGTCTTACTGATTACTGATTATATAGATGATGTTATTAACCAGTGGCGAACTCACGAGCCTAGTGCAAAATTAAACTACTTGATAGATTCAACTGTAGATGTAGACGCTAAAATTATTGCAGAACGTACATTAACCCATGCTTTAATCAATATTTTGAATAATGCCGCTGAAGCTTCACCTCGTGAATTAGGTATAGATTTTCATGCAAGTTGGGATTTATATCATTTGACGATTAAAATTCGTGATTTTGGTACAGGTTTTCCATCTGAGTTGGTAGATGTCATCGGTAAGCAGCCCGTAGTTAGTAAAAAACGAGGCTTAGGTGTTGGTTTGTTTTTGACTTATTCCACTATTAGCCGCTTAGGCGGTAAAGCCAAGCTTTATAATATGGAGTCTGGTGGTGCCTGTGTAGAAATTAGTTTACCCCTTTTAAACCTTGAGGCAGAAAATGACGATTTTGGAAACGGATAAGCCACAATTATTACTAGTCGATGATGACGAAACTTTTTGTAGTGTATTGAAATCAGCCTTAGAAAAACGACACTATGAAGTTTTAGTTGCCACTAATGTTACCGATGGCATGATACTGGCTGAGCGTGAACTTCCAGAATATGCCGTGATTGACTTGCGTATTGGTTTTGAGTCAGGACTAGAGTTAGTCAAGAAATTAATTTCTTTAGATGATAATACCCAAATTGTTATGTTGACAGGCTTCGCTAGCATTGCCACGGCTGTAGAAGCCATAAAGTTAGGCGCAATCCATTATTTAACTAAGCCTGCTAATGCCGATGAAATAGTAAATGCTCTGAATAAAAATGAAGGTGATACATCGGTGTTGATTAGTGAGAATCCATTATCGATAAAGCGCTTGGAATGGGAGCATTTGCAGAAAGTACTCATGCAGCATGACGGCAATATATCAGCGGCTGCTAGAGCTTTGAATATGCATCGTCGTACTTTGCAAAGAAAATTAGATAAAAAGCCGGTAAGAGAGTAATCCTAGAGTAACTAACGTTACGCAGTAGCATAGTTTTACTCTCGTTTGCCCCGACAAAACCTAGGAGTGCATGAGCCAGCTGTAATCGAGCCGCCTTTTCTTTGGATACTTTCTTTTGGCGGAGCAAAAGAAAGTATCTCGCCTTCGGGTGCGAATACCCGATTAACACATCGTCGTGATAGCAACCTCATTATTTGTTTTTTTAAACAGCTGAATGGCTGCGTAATATTAGTAGAGTAAGTCTAAGAACTTATGTGAGATTGATTGCATTCATCATATCCAATGCTAAGGCTTCGGCGACTTTAATACCATCGACAGCCGCTGAAAGTATGCCGCCCGCATAACCTGCACCTTCTCCTGCTGGATATAAACCTAAGGTATTAATACTTTGAAAGGTCTCATTGCGTTTGATACGTATCGGTGAAGAGGTTCGTGTTTCTACGCCAGTTAAGACAGCGTCAGCCATAGCAAAACCTTTTATTTTTTTATCGAAGGCAGGTAACGCTTCGCGTATGGCTGCAATAGCGTAATCAGGTAAGGCAGTACTAAGATCACCTAGATGAACGCCTGGCGTGTAGGAGGGTGATACTGAACCGAAATTTGTAGAGGGCTGGTTGACAATGAAGTCACCGACTAATTGCCCCGGTGCTTTATAACTACTGCCACCTAAAGTAAAAGCATGAGCTTCTAGTTTCCTTTGTAAAGCTATGCCGGCTAATGGGTGGCCAGGGAAGTCGTCAGGGGTAATGCCGACTACAATACCGCTATTAGCATTACGTTCATTACGTGAATATTGGCTCATACCGTTAGTGACCACATGACCTGCCTCAGATGTTGCTGCTACTACGGTACCGCCTGGGCACATGCAAAAACTGTAAACGGATCGGCCGTTACTACAATGATGTACCAGTTTGTAATCAGCCGCGCCTAGTAAAGGATGGCCCGCATGACTACCAAAACGACAGTTATCGATGAGCGATTGAGGATGTTCAATACGAAAGCCAATCGAAAAAGCTTTAGCTTCTATATACACACCACGATCATAAAGCATTTTGAAGGTATCTCTAGCGCTATGACCTACTGCTAACACTACATGGGTACTAGCAATAGCTTCGCCATTAGCCAGCGTAACTCCTTGTACTTGACCATCGACAATATCAATAGCATCGACGCGATTCTGAAAACGAATCTCGCCTCCTAGGGCTTCGATAGTGGCGCGCATTTGTTCCACCATTGTCACTAGCTTAAATGTGCCAATATGTGGCTTGCTGACGCGTAAAATTTCCGCAGGCGCACCAGCTTTAACAAATTCAGTTAAAACCTTGCGACCATAGTGGTGAGGATCTTTAATTTGAGTATAAAGTTTGCCATCGGAAAATGTACCCGCTCCACCTTCACCAAACTGCACATTGGACTCGGGGTTAAATACACCTTTACGCCAAAGCCCAAATGTATCTTTAGTTCGCTCTCGAACTTCTTTGCCTCGTTCTAAAATAATAGGTTTAAAGCCCATTTGTGCCAATATTAAGCCAGCAAAAAGTCCGCAAGGCCCTGTTCCAATGACAATAGGCCGATTATTAAGGTTATTAGGGGCTTGAGTAACAAACTGGTAAGTATTGTCGGGTGTGACTGAAATGTGGATATTATCTTGAAGTCGTGCGAGTAAATCTGCTTCATTATTGACTTCAACATCCAAGGTATACACTAGACTGATGGCTGATCGTTTACGTGCATCATGGCCTTGACGAAAAATTGTAATCGCGATGAGGTCTTCTGCGTTAATTCCCAGTTTATGCAATACGGCAGTTTTGATTGCAGTTTCTGAATGATCTAAGGGAAGTTTAAGTTCGGTAATTCTCAGCATGTAAGGTGATTGTGTCGCGTTATTTCAGATTATCTGGAGGCTCTTGTTAATCGCCACAAGATTTAATATAAGCGAGAAAGACAAGAAATATAGGGTTGTATAAGAGAGCTGTAGCAAGCAATAAGATTAGGGCAATAATAAAACCACGACAATTATGTCGTGGTTTTATGTTCAAACATATAAAGCGGTGGACTTACTTAGTCAGTTTTTCGCTTAATTGAGCAGACCACTGGCCAAAATAAGTACCAACTACGATAGAGATAGAAATAACCAATAAAGGGTTATTTAGAGAAATACTCAACAGTACATCTTGATTTAATTTATCAGGTGTTTGTAATAAATAAGCAAAAGTTGAGGAATAGCCCAATACGCTAGCAGGAATGGTAGCTAATTGAGGAATGTTTGCAGCTAAGCATAAAACGATCACTGAAATCGCAACTGTAACAGCAGCCATGAAAGGAAAGCCAAGTGTAGCTGTAGCAGGAATATTAGTCAGTAAAATGGCGGTAAACCAAGCCATAACTACACCGAAAATACCGCATACAATAGTATTAATAAGAGCTTCTTTAGTTGCGCCTAAGAAAAAATAAGCAGCCCAAGCAATGGTTGCAGCCCAGATAAAAAAGAATCCACTAGCAGGACCGACAGCTAAAAAAGTTGCAACGCCTGAAAGTACACCAATACTTATAGAAAGAGCGGTTAATTTATCAAAAATGGCAAGTTTATCCATAATATTTCTCCAAAGGTTCACCTCATAGTTGGTTAGTCAGTTTTCACATTGAGGCGGTTCTATGAAATCTAACAGTTTGGCTTAAACAAGCTATCGATTAAACCCGATTGTGTCGAATGTTTGCAGCTATTCATCAAAAACTTCGAATCAGCGGCTGATTTTATACTTTACTAAGGATCGTGGTCAATTTATAGACACTATAAGCTATGATTAAAAGTGTGTTGCTTATCATCATAGCGCTTCATAGTATAAAGATGACGGCCTTATTTTGTTCTTTTAAAGACTGCCATGGATTCTACATGACCCGTTTGTGGGAACATATCCATAACGCCTGCTTTAATAAGTTGATAACCTAACTCATTAACCATAATTCCAGTATCACGAGCTAATGTTGATGGATTACAAGACACATAAACCACTAAATCAGGCTGCCATTTTTTAAAGTAATGTAGAACTTCAGAGGCACCAGCACGAGAAGGATCGAGTAGGATTTTATTGTATTTACGCTGAGCCCAAGGATGGTCACTGATATCTTTACTTAAGTCAGCGGCATAAAACTCGGCATTGTTAATATTATTATGCAGCGCATTTTCTTTGGCGTGATTAACAAGGGGCTGATCGCCTTCGATGCCTACTACAGATCCTGCAAATTTAGCCATAGGTAGTGTGAAGTTACCTAAGCCGCAGAATAAATCAAGTACCGTGTCATTTTCATTAAGTGCTAATAGATCTAAAACACGCGTAATCATTTGCCTGTTGATCTCGTAATTAACTTGAGTAAACATGGCTGGTCTAAACTTAAATTCAATATCTAAGTCCGGTAGGGCATAGCTGGGTATTATTTCTGGTTCACCATCCAGTGGCACGATAGTGTCTGGACCTTTGGATTGTAAGCACAAACTCATATTATGCTCATGGCCGAAAGCACGCATTAAATCCTGATCGGCATCAGTGGGTGGCTCTAGTACACGAAAAGATAGTACACATTGCCCCTCGCCGATAGCGACTTCTATTTGGGGTATTTTATCTCGGATAGTGAGCTCAGAAATCATGTCACCTAAGGCGGTTAACTGGGTGCCCACTATCGGGTGCATAACAACACAGCTATCAATTTCTGCTAAATAAGGATGTCTTCTTTCTCTAAAACCAACCAATACTCGGTTCTTTTTGGCAACATATTTAACGCCCATACGAGCTTTTCGCCTATAGCCCCAATGAGGCCCGATTAAAGGCGGTAAAAGTTCTGGTGCATCCACTTTGCCAATACGTTTAAATTGTTCAATCAGCAGTTCTTGCTTGATTCTAATTTGCGCAGTAGCTTCGACATGTTGAAAGCTACAACCACCACATAAACCATAGTGCGCACATAAAGCATCAACTCTATCTTCGGAGCGGCTTAATAAGTTGACAACTTTGCCCTCGGCATAATCTTTACGAATTTCAGTATAAATAAACTCAACTTCTTCACCCGGTAAAGCTTCATCAATAAAGATGACCTTGCCTTCAACATGAGCGACTCCTCGGCCGTCATGAGCTAATGATTCTATGGTGACTTTGACGGGCGTTTCCGGTAATTGTTTTTTTCTAGTTCTTTTCTTAGGCATATCGTTTAATAGATCTCGGCTTTAAGTGTGATTATGGGGGGCAATTCAAGATGAGCATTTAGTCATCAAGCGGGAAAAACGCCAGTCGATAAATAGCGGTCACCTCGATCACAAATAATGACGACAATGACTGCATTCTCAACTTCTGCAGATATTTTTAAGGCCGCAGCTACGGCGCCACCTGAGGAAACACCGGCAAAAATACCTTCATCGGATGCAAGTTTGCGCATGGTATTTTCGGCACTGTCTTGATCTATATCAATGATTCTATCAACCCGATCAGCCTGATAGATTTTCGGTAAATAGGCTTTAGGCCAGCGCCTAATCCCCGGTATTTTTGAATCGCCTTCGGGCTGTACGCCGATAATCTGAATCGCTGGATTTTGTTCTTTAAGAAATTGTGAAGTACCCATAATAGTACCTGTAGTACCCATGGCGCTGACAAAATGCGTAACAGTACCGAAAGTATCCTGCCAGATTTCTGGGCCTGTGTTTTCATAATGAGCAAGAGGATTATCAGGATTGGCAAACTGATCAAGGATAAGACCTAGGCCTGCTGCTTCCATTTCTCTCGCCAAATCGATGGCAGCTTCCATACTACCCGCCGCAGGGGTCAGAATAATATCTGCACCGTAAGCTTTCATTGAAGCTTTGCGCTCATCACTCATGTTGTCTGGCATGACCAAGGTTATTTTATAACCTTTAATAGCAGCAACCATGGCTAGAGCAATGCCTGTATTACCACTCGTTGCTTCTATTAGACGATCGCCAGGTTTAATGTCGCCTCTAGCTTCAGCACGAGTAATCATACTAAGAGCCGGCAGGTCTTTAACGGAACCTGCCGGATTATTGCCTTCTAGTTTGGCAAGCAGTGTATTACTAGTATTACCTGGTAAGCGCTGCAGTCTTGCTAAAGGTGCATTGCGTACAAAAGATTCAATCGTTGGAAAAATCATCAAGTTATTAAGAACGGAGTGGGGTAGTTATTGAATGAAGTATGGAGAGTTGGGCTGCTTTAATCGCAGCCCAACTTACTAGTCTTTATTATTTTTTGATGGCGCTAGAACTTTCTTCACTTTCTCGCTGTATCTGTTCGCCTTCTTGAACCATGCGATTGCCTTCGTCAATTTTATTTTGGCCTTCGCGTGTTAAAACAGTGCCACGATCAATTAGGTCTTTACCTTTTTTCCATCGGTCGCCTAAGCTGGCTAAACGTTGACTTTCGCTAATCATTTGTTCGCCAGAAAGGACGGGGGCAGCGGCTTGCACAGTCGCTTCACTTTCGTTTTGTATTTGTTGGCCTTCTTGAATCATGCGATTGCTTTCATCGATTTTATTTTTGCCATCGCGAACTAAATTAGTGCCACGTTCAACCAAGTCTTTACCTTTTTTCCATCGATCACCCAAGCTAGCTAATCGTTGGCTTTCGTTAATCATTTGTTCGCCAGAAAGGACTGGAGCTTGTACAACAACTGGAGTAGGTACTGGTTCAGAAGCACAGCCACTTAATATTAATGCAAGACTAGCGATGCTTAGAGCTGGATGAATAATGGTTTTATTTTTCATGATCAATGACTCTTAATGGTATGGATTAATGATGTAAATTTTTAAATATTAAGCAGATTCTGAGTGATAAGCTTCTTTATCGATATAGATATCAACTGGATTTTTCGGAATTATAGCAGCAACTGGCAGATCTTTACCTAAACGCCAGCTTTTAACAGCATCTTGTTTATTCTTACCCGTAATCAGAAAAATGAGTTGCTGAGTGTCACTTAAGCCTAGAGTGCTGATAGAAACACGCTCAGATGGTGGTTTAGGTGAGTTATAAATAGCATGAGCCAGTTCATCCTTATTATGTTGATGGCCAGGAAACAAACTAGCCGTATGGCCGTCTTCACCCATACCTAGCAACACCATATCAAATGGCAATGCCTTAGCAACAATTTGTTGGTAGTGTTGTGCTCCTAGCTCTGGTCCCAGTTCGGCAGGAATAGTAAATATTTGTGCATGGGGTATGGCAACTTTTGAAAGAAAAGCCGTTTCTGCCATGAGACTATTGCGCTCAGCATGGGCTATAGGCAAGCAACGTTCATCACCATAATAAATAAACCAACGCGCCCAGTCAGCATTAGCTTTTGCCAATAAATGATAGACCTTTTCGGGTGTACTACCACCGGCTAAGACTAATTTGAAATGACCATGATCAGCAATCGCAATATCTGCGGCATCAAGAATTTGTTGATAGGCGGCAAGAGCTACTTGGTCAGCTGTTTCTAAGGTATGCCAATGACTCGTTTGTTGCATTTATTTACACTCCGGTGTTAAAGAACTGCGCCAGAAATGGTCGCTTTTTTCAAATAATCGACTGTCTTCAGGACCCCAAGAGCCCGCAGGATAAGTGGCAATAAAATCTCGTTCTATCGCCCAGGTTTGTAAGATTGGGTCGACTATACGCCATGCATATTCCACTTCATCAAAGCGTAAAAACAATGAGCGATCACCTTTTAAGACGTCGAGTAACAAGTCTTCATAAGCATCAATGGCTTTTTCATCTTGGTTACGAAAACTCGCATCTAAGCTACTGGTACGAGTCTTCATTTCTAAACCAGGCTCTTTAACAGTCATTTCTATGCGGATACATTCTTCAGGCTGTATACCCAATAATATCCAATTCTGACTCATACATTGCACATGGGTATCACGGAAGAATTGTAATGGGGGGTGGCGAAAACAAATAGAAATAGTTGATTGCGCTTTAGCCATACGTTTTCCGGTACGCATATACATAGGGACACCGCGCCAGCGCCAATTATCAATATGTAGCTTCATAGAGGCATAAGTCTCAGTAATGCTATTGGCAGGAATATTGGCTTCTTGTAAATAGCCATTAACCCTTTCGTCGTTAATATGGCCTGGAGCATATTGAGCTCGAAAAGCATGGCCATGGACTGCTTCTTTAGGAATAGGGCGGATAGATTTTAATACCTTAACTTTTTCATCGCGTAAAGATTCTGCTTCCATTGACGCCGGGGGTTCCATGGTGACTAAAGCCAGTAACTGTAAAAGATGACTTTGCAGCATGTCGCGCATAGCACCTGCACCATTATAGTAATCACCACGACTGTCTATACCAATTTCTTCTGAATGGGTGATTTGTATATGGTCGATGTAATTACGATTCCATAAGGGCTCAAGCATGACATTAGCAAACCTAAACACTAATACATTTTGTACCATACCTTTACCTAAGTAATGATCGATACGGTAAATCTGTTCTTCGGTTAAATAATGGCTGATGCGTTTTTGTAAGGCTTGAGCACTGTCTAAATCATAACCAAAGGGTTTTTCGATAATAACCCTTCGCCAACCTAGGTCCTCATTAAATAGCTGGTTATTACTTAACATTTCCATCACAGATCCGAAGTCAGCGGGGCTAATGGATAAGTAGTAAGCGATATTATGGGGAAACTTGGTTTTGTCGTTAAGCAGCGCGGCAAGTTCGCTATAGCACTTAGCTTCAGCGATATCGCCTTGATGATAGACTAAGCGAGCACAAAAGCGCTGAAAGATGCTTTCATCAAAGTCATCTTTAGTTTTTTCCATGACCATTTCACGAACTTCACTCAGCCATTTTTGCTGATCCCAAGGTCTTCGACCTATCGCAACAATACGAGTACCTTCAGGTAAGCGATTAGCCACATCAAGATGGTATAAAGCAGGCATCAATTTAATTCGGGACAAATTGCCCGTTGCGCCAAAAATAACGTAAGTACAGGGATCAAGATTCATAAACTAAGACTCGGTTAAATAGTTAGCTGTGTGTATTTAAACAGTGTAAGTAGACGATGCCGTCTTACCACCATGTCCTGTCCAGTCGGTATGAAAAAATTCACCTCTGGGTTTATCGGTGCGCTCGTAAGTATGAGCACCAAAGTAATCTCGTTGAGCTTGTAACAAATTAGCGGGCAGTCTTTCAGTACGATAACCATCGAAATAGGCTAAGGCCGAAGAGAATGCCGGTGTAGGTATGCTTAGCTCTATACCTAAGATAACAGCTTTGCGCCAGCCAGCATCAGCTTGCTTCATGGCCTTAACAAAGAAATCGGCTAACAATAAATTTTCTAGGTCAGGGTTAGCGGTATAGGCTAATTTGATATCATTTAAGAATTGACTGCGAATAATGCAGCCACCACGCCACATTAATGCGATTTCACCATAATTAAGCGATAAATTATATTCTTTAGAGGCTTCACGCATTAAGCGAAAACCCTGGGCGTAAGAAATAATCTTAGCCGCATATAAGGCATCACGAACGGCATTAATCATTGCTTGTTTATCACCAGAAAAGGTTGAAATGCGTTTAGGTAATAAATGCGCAGCTGTTACACGCTCTGACTTTTGAGCAGATAAACAACGAGCAAACACCGACTCACCAATTAATGTTAGTGGTATACCTAAATCTAGGGCGTTAATTCCGGTCCATTTACCTGTGCCTTTTTGGCCAGCGGTGTCGAGTATCTTATCAACTAAGGGCTGACCATCTTCATCTTTATAGGCCAGAATATTAGCGGTAATTTCTATCAAATAAGAGCTAAGTTCTCCTTGATTCCATTCGGCAAAGATGGCTTGCATTTCATCGGCGCTTAAGCCTAAGCCCTCAGACAGTAATTGATAAGCTTCGCAGATTAATTGCATGTCGCCATATTCTATGCCGTTATGTACCATCTTGACGTAATGGCCTGCGCCGTTATCACCAACCCATTCACAACAAGGATCGCCATTAACGTGGGCACTGATAGCTTGAAAAATAGGTTTAACGGTAGGCCAAGCTGCTTGATTACCACCCGGCATAATGGAAGGCCCATGACGAGCTCCTTCTTCGCCACCGGATACGCCTGTACCGATATAGTTAATGTTTTGTGCAGCCAATGCCGCTGTGCGTCGATTAGTATCGGTAAATAGAGAGTTACCACCATCAACAATAATATCGCCTGCAGCCAACAATGGAACTAACTTATCGATATATTGATCAACCACGTCACCAGCTTTAACCATTAGCATGACAATGCGAGGTGTTTCTAAACTCTCGATGAGTGCTTCTAGTGAATGTGCTCCAACTACTAAGGTGCCTTTGGCAGGCCCTTCTAAAAACTCATCAGTGGTGCTGGTTGTGCGATTATAGACCGCGACTTTAAAGCCATGATCATTCATGTTAAGTACCAGATTTTGACCCATTACTGCCAAACCGATTAAACCGATATTTGCTTTCATAATTGTCTCTGAGTGATTGGTGTTAAATGAGATGTTAGCATATTTAGCCGTGTCTTATCACAACGTTTAAGCCTCAGCTTAAACGTTGTGATAATGCCATTATTTACTGATACTAGACATTGCAACTTCTATAATTTGTCCGAAACTAAGGCCAGCATCATTACCCGGAATCCGCTCAGATACATAAACGTTAAAGCCCGTTTGTTGCAATAAGCTCATGGTAAGTTCGGTTAAACGTTTATTTTGAAAAACGCCACCACTTAAACCGACAATGAATGAGCCACGTTCATCTCTAATATGCTTGGCTTGCTCCACTAAAGCTATGGCTAAACTGGCATGAAAACAAGCGCTACGTGCGCCTAGGCTTAGAGTTTTATCTTGTAATAGAGTGAATAAAGGTTGCCAATCACTCAGCCAACAATGCTGAGCATTACGACTTAGTGGCAAGGCTATGCTTGGCTGGGGAAAATCACTGCTAGCGGCTTCTAACCACATGGCAGCATGGCCTTCAAAGTCTGCATAATGTACTAAACCAGTTAAGGCAGCGGCGGCATCAAACAAACGTCCAACCGAACTTGATAAGGGGCTATTCAGTTGCTTTTGCCAAGCTAGCTTGAGTAAGTGAGTTTCGGTAGGACAATCAAGCCAGTCTTCACCAATCTCCCAGCACAAGGCCAAAGCACTACGCCAAGGTTCTCTAGTCGCTTGCTCTGCGCCCGGCAAACGAAAAGATCGGAACGAACTGACACGTTGCCATGAACCGGGAACACCGAACAAACCTTCACCCCCCCATAATGTGCCGTCTTCGCCAAATCCCGTGCCATCCCAAGTAAAGACCAACATAGGTTCAGTGTGTTGATGTTCGGCTGCTAAGGCAGAAGCATGGGCATGATGATGAAAAACTTTATGAACCGCTAATCCTGAGCGTTCTGCCCAGCGACTAGCACTATAATCAGGATGTGCATCGCAGACACAGCGATCTACAGTAACACCATAAAGCTGAGTAAGATCGGTGATAGTCTGTTCGAATACCTGCTGACTGCGAGGCGACCCCATATCACCTAAGTGAGGCGATATAACCACGCGATTGCCCCACGCTAAGGCTATCGTGTTTTTCATTTGACCACCTAGTGCAAGTAAAGGACTAGGTAAGCTAAAAGGTAGTTTGAGCTCCAGCGGAGCGCAGCCACGTCCCAATCGGATCGGCTGGGCATTACCAGCAATCACCCTAAAGACACTATCATCCGCAGGCCTTAATATAGCTCGGTTATGATGTAAAAAGGCATCGGCAACTACGCTTAAGCGTGTTTCAACCTGCTCGGCATCGGTTAAGACCGGTTCACCGCTGATATTGGCAGACGTCGCAATTAAGGGCGCAGCATAGGCAGCTAGCAATAAGTGATGCAAGGGACTGTAAGGCAACATTACGCCAAGCTCAGTCATTCCCGGGGCGATGATCTCGGCTAAGTCAGTAGACAGGCGCTTTTTTACTAGTACTATGGCGCGTAGGGGATCAGTCAGCAACTTTGATTCAAAAGCAGTGGCTTCCGTGTAACGCCGCACAGCGTCTAAGCCATCTTCGCCTGACCACGGCAGCATCACTGCCAAAGGTTTAAGAAGGCGATGCTTTCGCTGGCGCAGTGTGGTAACGGCAACTTCAGAAGTAGCCGAGCACAATAAGTGATAACCACCTATGCCCTTAACTGCAATTATCAAGCCTGATTGCAATGCCGTTACGGCAGCCGTCAGTGCGGTCTCATTATCATTAATGTCAGCGTGGCCGGACTGACGAAAACTAAGCGTAGGCCCGCAAACTGCACAGGCCAAAGCTTGCGCGTGATAGCGTCTATCTAAGGGGTTTTCATAATCGTTACGGCAGTCCGAACATAGCGGAAAATCAGCCATGCTGGTGTTAGCCCTATCATAAGGCAAGCGCTCAATCAGCGTATACCTAGGCCCACACTGCGTGCAATTAATAAACGGATAACGGTAGCGGCGTTGAGTGATATCGCTCATTTCTGCCAAACAGTCCGCGCACATAAAATAATCAGGCGCTAGATGTGCCTGACTATTGTCGCCATAAATACTAGACTCAATGGTGAAGCTGTCCAAAATAAGAGGCTTAATGTGGTGCGAGTTGATGGCGTCAAGTTTCGCGAGCGGTGGAGCTAAGCTGTGTAACTGTTGCTCAAAGATAAGCAGCTGTTCGATAGCACCTTGCACGCAGATTTCGACGTTACCGGCATGATTTCGCACCCAGCCGCAAAGTTGTAATTGCTGCGCCAGTCTACTCACAAAGGGCCTAAAGCCGACACCTTGAACTCTGCCGGTGACTTTAATAAATCTGGCGTCCAGATTAATAGGGCTCAAGCGTGATAGCCGTAGATTGTTTAATCCCCGATGCCCACCAAATGCGACAAGCGCCTTCATCAGACACCATACACGGCCCTACTGGCTGCCTAGGCGTACAAGCTGAGCCATATAAGCGGCATTCATTGGGTTTTATCTTACCTAAGACCACGCTAGCGCAATCACAACCTGCTGGCATGGTGCCGGCATTTTTACGTGCAGCACTGACATAGTCAGGAAAATGCAGACGCACATTATGTGCCGCCAAGGCGGCATTGAGTTCAAAGCCTGAGTGGGGAATAACACCGATGCCACGCCAAGGCGCATCAATCACTGTAAAACTAGTTTGTAACAGTTGTTGGGCTTTGCGGTTACCCTCGCTGTTAACAACTTGAGGGTAGCAGTTATCAAGCAATAACTTAGCGTCTAGTAGTTGTCGTAACACTGAATAAATAGCGGCTAATAGGCTCTCCGTGGTAAAGCCAGCCACAGCAGTAGGAATCTGATGTTGCTCAACCACAAAGCGCCATTGTTCAGCACCCATAATAGTGGCGACATGGCCTGGGGCGATCAGCGCATCGAAGGCTGGCGTATCTGAGTCTAGCAATAGAGCCACGGCAGGCCAGGTTAAGCGACCGCTCATTAATAGTAATAAATTATCAGGTATGCCTTGTGCAAGCATCGCCGCCACTGGTGCACAGGTGGTTTCAAAGCCAGCGACAAAAAATACTATCGTTACGTTGGGATTAGCTTTAGCGATAGTAACGGCTTCGGTAGGAGAAGCGATAGGGCGAATATCAGCCCCAGCCGCTTTCGCTTGCTCTAGTGTTCGTATAGCGGCTTTAGGTACATTAACGGGTACACGCAACATATCACCAAAAGCGAGTAATATGATGGGCTCATGCAAGGCCAGTTGTATGGCTAGATAAATATCTTCTTCAGGGCAAATACAAACCGGACAACCCGGCCCCGGAATTAATTCAATAGTAGAGGGCAGAGCGCTTCGTAAACCGGCCATAGTAATAGAACGCTCATGGCCACCGCAGACATTCATAATGCGCACCTGTGTAGGCAGCGGCAAGGCACGAATTTTATCTAATAGCTGTTTAGCGGTAGAGGGCATAGTCTGTTTTGGCTCTATGTGAATCGTAGGGGCTTAACAATGTCGATGGGGTTTGCAACCCCGATCGAAATGTTTGAGACGGGGTTATAAACCTCGTCTCGCGAGTGACATTCTATAGCACTGGATAATATTTATTATGACCTGGTTGTGCATGTAGCAACTGTCCATCTTGTTGTACTTTAGGTCGCAGGGTTTGTTGGCTATCCAATAATAAGCGATACGCTGCTATTTCGGCTTGTAGCCAAGTGATCCATTCATCTAAGCCGCTGCCATTTTTAGCACTGAACTCAATAATAGGCGTGTTATTGGCCAGATCATGCAAATGCTGTTTAGCGTTATTTGGTGAAAAGTCATCCAAGTACGGTAATAAGTCTGTTTTGCTGATTAACATTAAATCGGCAGCACGAAACATAACCGGATACTTAGCTGGCTTATCATCGCCTTCTGTGACTGACAATAAAACCACATTGCGATGATGACCTAAATCAAAACTAGCAGGGCAGACCAGATTGCCAACATTCTCAATAAACAATAAATCTAGTCCGTCTATAGCCATATGATGTAAGGCATTATGTACCAAATGCGCATCCAAATGGCAAGCTGATCCGGTGGTGATTTGATAAGCCGGCACACCTTGCGCTTGTATGCGCAGCGCATCATTTTCGGTTTCTAAATCACCTTCGATGACCGCGATTTTTAAGGACTCACGCAGACGTTTAATGGTCGTTTCCAACAAGGCTGTCTTACCCGAACCGGGTGACGACATTAAATTAATCACCAGCACCTTAGCTGCATCAAAATGCGAGCGATTGTGCTCGGCCTGATGATTGTTTTGCGACAAAAGATTTTGCAGTACAGAAACAGTAGTCACGCCCCGTTTAGGCTTTTCTGCTAAAACGAACGGACGGTTACCCGGTGTTATGTTACAACCGCAGGTGTTACACATGCTGAACTCCTTGTTGGGTCATTAGTTTAAAAATGATATAGAGCCATGATATTTAAAGCGATTGAAAGGCATGTTTATGATTTATTAGCATTATAAGACATCCCTGTTGAGTTAGAAATAGGTGGACTTAGTTGCATGCGATTGATACTAACGGGCACAGACTTTTGGTGCTCGACATTACTTTGCTAATCTCACTGCATTAAATCAAATACCAACACTTCTGCTTTGTTGCCATGGCTAATCTGAAGTTGGGTTTCTTTTGAGATGAGTAATGCATCACCACAACCGATGGTTTGACCATTCACATTAAGTTCACCGCGAATTAAATGAACATAAGCCTTACGACTTGGGTTTAAGGTCAGCGTAGCGGTTTCTTCGCCATTAAATAAGCCGGCATAGAGTTTGGCATCAGCATGAATGGTCACGGAATCCTGCTCGCCATTAGGCGATGCGATTAAGCGGAGTACACCTTGCTTCTCTGCTGTTGGAATAGTCTTTTGCTCATAACTAGGCTTGATGTTTTGAACATTAGGCTCTATCCAAATTTGCAATAAATGCGTGTTACGACCTTTAGCGTGATTAAACTCACTGTGCGTTACACCTTTACCTGCACTCATACGCTGCACATCGCCTGGTGGAATGGTCTTGATGTTACCCATGCTATCTTCATGCGCCAATTCACCTGAGAGCACATAAGTAATAATCTCCATATTGCGGTGACTATGTTCTCCAAAGCCTGTGCTGGGATCAATATAATCTTCATTAATCACGCGCAAATTACCCCAACCCATATATTTAGGGTCGTGATAATTGGCAAATGAAAACGAATGATAACTTTTAAGCCAGCCATGATTAGCGTAGCCACGATCTGAAGATTTTCTTAGAGTTAACATATTAGTTGTCCTATGAGTTAGTCATGTTGGGTCACTGTTCACAGTTAAGAGGAAACAATAAGAAACAGGGAGTGCAATAGCTTCAGCTATTGCTTTTTAAAACAGCTGAAGCTGTTTTACTCCAACCCCATAATTACTTAATTCATGGTAGTGTATGTAGGGGTATTGATAGGTCGGGACCTGTCACTACGGCTTTATTTATTATTCTATACACAAAGCTACGCTCGCTAAGATCATTTCATCACCACTGATTAAAGTAGTGTCAGTGCTTTGGCACTCAGGGCAGAACAAACGATTGGCGGCTACTTCGGATTGTGTGTTGCAGTGGGGACAAGAGACGATCACCGGTGCATTGTGAATAATCAACTCGGCCAGTTCTGCTACCGTACCGGCTTTGAGCAAGCTAAAGGCGGTGTCTACTAAGCTGGGTTCTATGCCCGATAATGCGCCTATGTTGATGGTGATGCTTTCTACTGACTGAGCTTGATGTTGCAGGGCTATCGCGACCACTTGACTGAGTAAATCATCACATAAAGACAGTTCATGCACGTAAGTCATCCTCGGCTTGCATTTGGTCTAACAGTTCCCAGGTTGATAAGGCTTCGTCTACAGTGATTTTTTGTAGGGCATAACCCACATGGATTAATACATAATCACCCAGCTTGATCTCATCTTCTTGCAACAGCATTAAACTCACGTCGCGCTCTATGCCTTTGGCGACGCAATGGGCAATATCACCGTCTATACGAGTAATTTGCATGGGTACGGCAAGGCACATAATGGCTTCCGGTTAAACGACAGTAACTAAATATAAGCCAGCGATAGCAATTGTTACGCCGCTTAAGCGTGACAATAAAGGGTGGCGATAAGCGATTTTTCCTAGAACTATACCGCTTAAATGTAATAAGGCGGTCGCGACTACAAAACCGCTGCCATAGACTAAAGGCGAATCATTGTGTGGCATTTCTAAGCCATGTGCATAGCCATGAAACAAAGCGAATAGGCCAGCTAATAACATACTTAATTTGATGGGTAAGCGGATAGCCAGTGCTAATAAAAGTCCTAAGCAGATAACGCTAATGGCAATGAACACTTCTGGTGAGGGCACATTAAAACCACTGGCAGCTATGAAAGCTGCAACTATCATTAGGCTTATAAAGCTTAAGGGCAAACGCCAAATTGCACTGCCGCCTATTTGTACCGCCCAAATACCCACCGCGATCATGGCCAATATATGATCTAATCCCATAAAGGGATGGACTAAGCCACTGATAAAGCCAACGCTTTCAGTGCTCAAACTATGCGCATTAGCGCTGGGAATATAGGTTGATAAGGCCAATAGTGCTGTTAATTTGTTTTTCATGATGAATAACGGTCTGCCTGATGGTTATCTTGGTTTTAATTATACCTTGAACAAGATTGATTTCGGTAAATGAGAGCATTCAGCCGCCCAAATTAATTAACGGATGGTATTATTTATAACCATAAGTCCACTTTTTAACAATACTTTTTTAATGAATACTAGCAAGCGCTTACACGATACCCATATTAGTCTTGCGCACGGTAACGGCGGGCGACTGATGCGCGAGTTAATCGAGCAGATTTTCGCCAAACATTTAAAAAATGATTTATTGGATACAGGCACTGATGCTGCGGTTCTGCCCTTAGACTTAACAGGAGGCGAGCTGCTTATTAGTACCGATGGCTTTACCGTGGAGCCTTTGGAGTTCCCCGGTGGTGATATAGGTAGTTTAGCGATTCACGGTACGGTGAATGATTTAGCGGTATCAGGCGCTAGGCCGCTGTATCTAACCTTAAATGCCTTTATCGAAGAAGGTTTAGATATAGCCTTATTAGATAGGGTGGTGCAAAGTATGGCAAAGACCTGTGTTGACTGTGGCGTAAAAATCGTAGCCGGCGATACCAAAGTATTGCGACGCGGGCAGGGTGGGGGTATTTATTTTGCTACCACGGGTGTTGGTGTTCGTAAGGCAAACTTAGTACTAGGCTTAGCCGCTATAAAGCCAGGTGATGCGTTATTGCTCAGCGGTACCGCAGGCGATCATGGTACGGCTATTATGCTGGCGCGCGAACAGTTTGGCTTAAGCGGCAGCTTACTGTCCGATGCGGCCAGTGTGTTGCCGATTACACAAGCTTTATTAGCAACGCCGGGCTTACGGTTTATGCGTGATCCCACCCGTGGCGGCATCGCAACCATTGCCCATGAAATAGCACAGGCCACGTCACATAGTATTCGTTTTTATGAAACTAAAATCCCTGTCAACGAACAGGTGAAGATGGTGGCTGAAATGCTGGGTTATGATCCTTTATATATGGCCTGTGAAGGCCGAGTATTAGCGGTCATTGATCCAGTTTATGCTGAAGCAGCCGTACAAAAACTTCATGATCTAGGTTATCAAGAGGCGGCTATCATCGGTCAGGTAGAAGCTGGCAACGCTTATGTGTTTATTGAAACAGAACTGGGTGGCGAGCGCATATTACAAGAGCTGGAAGATGATCCTTTGCCGCGTATTTGCTAATTTAAAACTTCTAGTTAACTACCATTAAGTTAAATAATCTGTGCCTGGAGTAAAACAGCTCCAGCTGTTTTAAAACGTTGAGCTAAAGCTCAATACTCCAAGATTTTACTATTTTCTTTTAACTTTATGGCAGTGAACTTCTAGTTATTTAGGGTGAATAAGCAACGCGCATCATAAAACTTATTCACTATCACCAATGGGTGCAGCAAAAGCATCCTTTATCAAGGTCTGAGTATTACTTCCCGTCAAGGTCTGTAAAAATTCCACTAAATCGGCTTTTTCTTGAGCATCTAAATGCAACGGCTTTATTAAAGGATCAAGATTTTCGTTGCTGATTCCGCCTTGATTATAAAAAGCTACTACATCTTGTAATTGCGCTAATGAACCATTGTGCATATAGGGCGCAGTTAAGCTAATGTTGCGTAAAGTAGGGGTTTTATAGGCCCAGCGATGTGCGGGATTTTGAGTGATTTCATATTGCCCTAAATCATTGGCTTTGGCTTCGGTAACAGATTGCGTTGCTGCTGCTGATACTTTGGTAAAAACCCCCGGTGCAAGTTGTATGCTCGTGGTTTCTGGTGTTTTTGACATAGAGTAGCTATAACCGATGCCGGTATTATGCAGTTGTTGATCTGTGAACAGCGCGCTTTGCTTTGTTAGAGTATGGCAAGTCGCACAGGCTGCTTTGCCGGTAAATAAGCCATAACCACGTTGAGCGGCGATGTTAATAGCATTTGCCTGCTTACCAAAATGCCAGCGATCGAAGGGAGAATCTGCGGAGTTAAGCGTGCGTTGGTAACTGGCTAGCGCCATACCCAAAGTTTCCATGCTGGCGGGCCGATGGAAGGCTGTTTCGAATAGGCCTTTATAATCTGAGCTGTGATTAATTTTTTCAAGCACATAGCCAATGGAAGGATTGGCCATTTCATTATGTGCTAACAAAGGTCCCCACGCTTGTTGTTCTAAGCTGGTTTCGCGGCCATCATGGAATAGTTTTTGAGCGTAAGCCACATTAAAGAGCGTGGGTGCATTGCGTCTTACACTGCGGCCTTCAACACCCACTGAAGTAGTTAGTTCATTACTGGTAAAGCCTTGTTCTGGGATATGGCATAAGGCACACGACACGGTGTTATTAAAAGATAAACGTCGATCATAGAATAATTTTCGACCCAAACTGATTTTGTTTGCCGTTAAGGGGTTATTGGCTGGAACAGGAAGCGCTGGCAATCCTAGTTGTAAGTGTTGGCTGGCGGCTAATAAGTCTATCGCCTGGCCTTTACGCTCAGTCAGGGCTATGGATTGGGTTTGGTAGTTTTGTTGCTCATAGCGATCTTTGTTATCACCGGCGCTATAGCGCTTTGCATTATCGATAGTCGCTTTGGGGCTTTGTGTTAATGCCAGCACTTTAGGTTGTTGTTCGGCTAACAGTGTTTTGATGTCATTAATTAAGGTATCTGGGTGTAAAAAAGAGGCGCTGTATATGTTTCGGATTTGCTTGTTTTGGTCTATCAGATATACGCGCAGGTTATGAGAAAAGGTACCGGTAAACTGTCCTTTAGCATCATAAGCCTTTAGGATATTTTGCGGATAATGTGCAAGTATAGGCGCTAAGGCTTGCTCGGATCGGGTGGTTAAAAACTGCCATTCCACTCCGCTGCCTTGCAACTGTTCGCCATAATGGCGCATCACTTCTGCTGAGTCGTATTCGGGATTAAAGCTTAAAGTGACGAGTCTTAATGACTGAGCAAGTGTAGCTTCTTTAAGTAAGCGGGCTTTAATTTTATGTAAAACCATCGTGGCTAAGGGACAGCCATTAACATCATTACAGGTCGCGTAAATAAAGCTTAATAACACCAGCTTATCCCCGACTAAATCATATAACGACAGGTCTTTGTTATCGGTATTGACGACCTTGCCATCGGCGGCAAAACCTAAGGGCGGCAATTGATAGGTGCCCGGCACAGGTGCGGTAAAAGCGAGTTCACCGTAGCCAGTGGCTAATGTAGGCTGGTTGCTATCAGAGGCGAATAGTTGAAAAGAAAGGCTGCTCAATAGAACAACCAGTGTGAGCATGAGTGCTTTTACGGTACACATAGGTGACCTAATCGATAAGTGGTAGCCATAAATCATTATGGCTACCACAGGATGTGTTAAGAAGTCCGTAGCCTAATAGTCCTAGCCAAAGAGGCGCAGGTGGTTTTATTAGTTACGTATTAACTCATTAAAATGACTTTATGTGATTTA
>Ga0118677_10002602_pt1 | contig 35875 bp, 31 predicted proteins | sample AliMusrvi5mmetaG_FD_86154 | JGI IMG/M metagenome (GOLD analysis project Ga0118677, IMG submission 86154)
TCGTATTTCTTTCCGAAAACATTCCTAAATCAACTCGATATGGCTCACGAAAACAAGATTACAGAACTTCTGGTAAAACGCGAACAGGCGAAACTCGGCGGTGGCGAAGAGCGAATTAAATCCCAGCATAAAAAAGGAAAATACACAGCCCGCGAACGTGTGGAGAAACTGCTTGATGAAGGTAGTTTCGAGGAATACGATATGTTCGTTTCCCACCGTTGTGTCAACTTCGGCCTGGAAAAAGAAGTTTACCTCGGGGATGGAGTCATCACCGGAAGAGGAACCATTGACGGTCGGGTTGTTTTTGTTTTTTCTCAGGATTTCACCGTTTTAGGGGGCTCCTTGTCAGAAACATTTGCAAAAAAAATCTGCAAGATCATGGATCAGGCGATGAAGGTCGGAGCGCCGGTGATCGGCATCAATGACAGCGGTGGAGCACGAATTCAGGAAGGGGTAAACAGTCTCGCCGGTTATGCCGAAATATTTATGCGGAATATCGCAGCTTCAGGTGTGATCCCGCAGATCTCCGCAATTTTCGGACCCTGCGCCGGTGGTGCTGTATACAGTCCGGCACTCACAGATGTTATCATCATGAGTGATAAATCCAGTTACATGTTTGTGACCGGTCCCAAGGTCGCCAAAACAGTTACCGGAGAAGATATCACTACTGAAGATCTTGGGGGAGCCACAATTCATTCCACAAAATCAGGAGTGGCTCATTTCCGGGTCGAAGATGAAAATGAAGGTCTGCTGCTGATCAGGAAACTTATCGAGTACCTTCCTCAGAATAATCTGGAGGACCCGATAATTACCGAATGCAAAGACCCTATTGACAGGGTGGAAGATATCCTGAATGAGATCATACCTGAAAACCCCAACCAGCCATATGATGTTAAAGATGTGATTTACCATATTGTGGATGACCATGAATTCCTTGAAATGCACATGCATTATGCCAAAAATATTGTGGTTGGATTTGCAAAGTTTAACGGTATGCCCTGTGGAATAGTTGCAAACCAACCTAATTTCCTGGCCGGGGTACTGGATATCGATGCCTCAAAAAAGGCTGCACGCTTCGTGCGTTTCTGTGATGCCTTCAACATTCCCGTGATCACACTTGTAGATGTCCCCGGATTTCTTCCCGGCAGCAATCAGGAATATGGAGGGATCATCATACATGGTGCAAAATTGATGTTCGCCTATGGAGAGGCTACCGTTCCCAAGATCACTATTACACTTCGTAAATCCTACGGTGGTGCACACGACGTAATGGGGTGCAAACAGCTTCGTGCAGATATCAACTATGCCTGGCCCTCTGCTGAAATCGCCGTAATGGGACCCAAAGGTGCCATTGAAATTCTTGAAGGAAAGCGGATCGCTGAAATAGAGGATGTAAAAGAAAAGGTCCGTTACATCAATGAAAAGGAACTCGAATACAAGGTGAAATTCGCAAATCCTTACGACGCTGCGAAATACGGTTATATCGATGACATTATCGAACCGCGCAACACCAGGTTCCGCATCATACGTGCATTACAGACCCTCGCCACCAAGAAGGACAGCATGCCGCCAAAAAAACACTCTAATATTCCACTCTAACCTACTAGACGGATAAAATAAACGCTATGAGAACACTGTTCCTTTCCTTCGACCTGGGCCTGCTCGACAACAATGCATGGTTCATTACTATTGTCGGGTACAGCGTGGTATTTTTCACACTGACCGCACTGGTAGTAATCTTCAACAATGTCCACCGGATTCAGGATTATTACATTAAAAAACAAAACAAGAAAAAAAATAACGGTGAAACTGCAGATAAACCGGAACAAAAGATGACCGGGGACGAAAATGCGGCAATCTGTACTGCCCTTTATCTCTATTTTACTGAATTGCATGACGAGGAAAAATATGTTATGACAGTGAAAAAGATCTCTAAAACATACTCTCCCTGGAGTTCCAAGATCTATGGCATCATGAACAACATGAAGCACTGGTAATCAAAAACGCCCGGAATTACTACAAAAACAACCCCAGCTCATGAAAAAATTCAAATTTACCATCAACGGCAATAACTACGAGGTCGAGATCCTTGGTTTTGAGGAAAACATTGCCAACGTAGAAGTCAACGGAACACTTTACAATGTGGAGGTGCATCGTGATTTGAAAGTTTCCAAAACCCCGACCCTGGTTCGTGCTGAAGCTCCTCAGCCCAAGGGCAAAGAGACCCGCATCCCAAAGAATGTGACCAAAACAACCAATGTTGCCATCAAGGCACCACTGCCCGGAACAATTATAACAGTTTTGATCAAACCAGGCGATAAAGTAGTAATAGGTCAAAAGCTCCTGACTATGGAGGCCATGAAAATGGAAAATAATGTACTCTCAGAAAAAGACGGCATTGTCCGGACACTTAATGTCAAACCAGGCGATACGGTTATGCAGAATGACATCCTTGTCGAAATTGAATGATGAACCTGAAGAATACTGCCATTTCCTAAGAAACTGACCATGAAACGAAACATCTTCATACTACTTCCCCTGTTGTTGACAGTTTTTTTACTACTTCCGTCATTTCAGGCCAATGCCCTCGTAATCGATTTCAATAAAATTTACAACGATACCGGGTTTCATAATCTCCAGCTAGGGAATTTCATTATGCTGCTGGTCGGAATATTCCTTATCTTTTTGGCGATAAAATATGAATATAAGCCGCTCATCCTGATCCCGATGGGCGTCGGGATACTGATCGGGAACATTCCCTTTGCTCATGAGGCCATATACCCCCTGGGTGTCTACAAGGAAGGGAGTGTGATGAACATCCTGTACCAGGGCGTTCTTAAGGGCATCTATCCTTCACTTGTATTCCTCGGGATTGGAGCCATGACCGACTTTTCCTCACTTATCTCCAACCCCAAACTGATGCTTTTGGGAGCAGCTGCACAGGTCGGTATTTTTGTTACGTTCATGGGTGCCCTTGTCCTGGGATTTCCACTACAGGAATCAGGTGCGATCGCCATCATCGGCGGAGCGGATGGAAACACTGCCATTTTTCTTTCTTCCCAGCTTGCAAACGGATTGAGAACCCTTCCGGACGGAACCATCGTCCAGAACCTGATCGGTCCGATCGCTATCGCAGCTTACATTTACATGGCGCTGATTCCCATCATTCAGCCACCCATCATGAAACTCCTGACCACGAAAAAGGAAAGGCTGATCCGGATGGCTCCTCCGCGTTCTGTTTCGAAGATCGAAAAACTTGCATTCCCCGTGATCGGACTGCTGCTCACCGCCTTCCTGGCTCCCGGGGCTCTTCCCTTGCTCGGAATGTTTTTCTTCGGAAACATCTTGAAGGAATCCGGTGTTACCAAACAGCTTGCAGGTACCGCAAGTACCATTCTCCTTGATATCATTGCGATCCTGATCGGTGTAACAGTTGGCGCGTCCACCCAGGCCGATGTTTTTCTGAAGCCGCAATCCATCCTTATTTTTGTACTTGGTGCATTTGCATTTATGATCGCAACTGCCGGAGGTGTTATCTTTGCCAAAGTGATGAATATCTTCCTGAAAAAAGAGCATAAAATCAACCCTCTGATCGGGGCTGCAGGAGTAGCTGCCGTTCCCGACAGCGCCAAAGTTGCACAGACCATGGGCCTGAAGGAAGATCCTACCAATCATCTTCTGATGCACGCCATGGCGCCCAATATTGCCGGTGTGATCGGAAGTGCAATCACGGCAGGACTTCTCTTAGGATTTTTATTATAAAAAAAACATATGCTGATTATTGGAATTGCAGGTGGTTCGGGCTCAGGAAAGTCCACTGTCGTAAAGAAAATCATCAAGAGTCTTCCCAAGGGCTCTGTTGTGGTCATTCCCCAGGATGCCTACTATAAAGACAACGGCCATAAATCAGCTGAAGAACGGGCCAGGATCAACTTTGACCACCCTTCATCCATCGAGTTCAACCTCCTGATCAAGCATCTTGATCATCTTAAAACAGGAACTTCGATCGAGATGCCGACTTACTCATATGTCACATGTGCACGAGGAAAAGAAACAATCCCAATAGCGCCATTAAACGTGATAATCGTGGAAGGCATCCTCATTTTGACAAATCCACGTTTAAGGAACCGAATGAACATCAAAGTTTTCGTAGATGCTGACCCGGACGACCGGCTGATGCGCATCATCAAACGCGATATTGAAGAAAGAGGACGGTCGTTCCAGCAGGTGCTTCAGCATTATGATAAATATGTGAAGCCGATGCACCTTCAGTTTATTGAACCCACGAAGCGGTATGCAGATATTATTGTGCCCCAGGGAGGGCAGAATCTTGTTGCAATAGAAGTCCTCACTTCAAGAATAAAAATGCATCAGTTCCGTTAATACTGCATGCAGAAACCAAGGCCCAACCATCTTTCCGGGGCGGAAAGCCCATATCTGTTACAGCATTCATACAATCCCGTGGACTGGTATCCATGGGGTGATGAAGCACTCACTAAGGCCAGGCATGAGAATAAGCTCCTCGTAATAAGCATCGGTTATGCTGCATGCCACTGGTGCCATGTAATGGAACGGGAATCATTCGAAGACCCGGAGGTGGCATCAGTAATGAATGAATGGTATGTTTCGGTCAAGGTTGACCGTGAGGAACGCCCAGATATCGACCAGGTTTATATGTATGCGTCCTATGTCGTCACTGGCCGGGGAGGATGGCCGTTGAATGTTATTGCACTTCCCGATGGTCGCCCGGTATATGCCGGAACCTATTTCCGGAAAAGCGACTGGATCTACATCCTCAAAGAGCTCTCTGAGATATACCGGAATAATCCGGAAGAGCTTACCCGCCAGGCGGAAGATATTCACCGGAAAATGGAAGAGATCGATAAACCCGATCCCGTCAGGGCTGCATACCCCGTAGAGGCGCCCCGGACCAGTCCTGAAAAGGTAAACAACCCGGTAAGATCCATGAAGACAGACCCGGTCAATGGCGGTTTTGAGGGCGCCCCGAAATTTCCGATGCCCGTATGCCTGGAATACCTGATGCAGTTTGCCTTTCTTACTGCAAACCGTGAGGCCTATGATGCAACGGAACGTTCTCTTGACAGGATGGCCGCCGGCGGGATCTTTGATCACCTGGGAGGCGGATTCGCACGTTATTCAACAGATGAACGCTGGCACATCCCGCATTTTGAAAAGATGCTTTACGACAATGCTCAGCTTTTAAGCCTTTATTCTCATGGATTCCAGCTCTTCCGGAAGCCCGAATATGAACAGGCAATCCGGCTTACCGCGGCATTCATTTCACGTGAGCTGACCTCACCTGACGGACTGTTTTATGCCTCTCTTGATGCCGACAGCGATGGAACTGAAGGCGCTTTTTACAGGTGGAAAAGTGAAGAAATAAAAGAACATGCCGGAGAGAATTACCTTCTTTTCCGGGATCATTTCGGGATAGATGATGAAGGGAACTGGGAAAACGGCTGGAATGTCCTTCACAAAGTAACTCCCCTCAAGGACCTTTGTGTCAAATATTCTCTTTCAGAGGAGATTGCTGCTGATAAAATTGAAAACATTTGCCGGACACTTTTTGCAGTCCGCGAAAAAAGAAACCATCCGGCACTGGATAATAAGATCATCACATCCTGGAACGGGATGATGATAAGCGGTTATGTCAATGCCTCTCTTGCGCTGGGGGATGAAGTTCTTATCGGAAAAGCCGAAAAGGCTGCATTGCTGCTTTCGGAACATGCCATTTCCCCGGATGGAAAAACTGCACGGACCGGTGTATTTCCGCTATCCGGACAGCAAAAAAACAGGATCAGCGGTTTCCTTGATGATTATGCCTTCCTGATCCTTGCGTTCACTGACCTTTATGAGGCAACATTCAATCCCCGCTGGCTTCAGGATGCCGAAAAGGTGGCCCTATATGCGGTCAGTCATTTTTTTGACGAAAGGAAAGGCCTGTTTTACTTTACGTCGGACGAAGATCCGAACCTGGTAAGCAGGAGGATGGAACTGAGTGATAATGTAATACCCTCCTCCAATTCTGTTATGGCGTGTAACCTTTACCGGTTGGGGTACCTTCTGGGTAAAGGAAAATGGGTGGCCCTGGCAGAAAAGATGTCAGGCCATTTATCGTCCAAAATATTACAGAATCCGGGATTTTTTGCAAACTGGGGCATCCTGGCCCTTCACCTGGCTATTCCTGGCTTTGAAGTCAGCATTGTTGGCGAAAACTGGAAAAACACCACCCGGCTTCTCCGGGAAAATTACCTTCCCCATGTCATTTTCTCTGGGGGGGCAGATGATAAAAGCCTGGATATCCTGAAGGGCAAAAATATTCCAGGAAAAACACTGGCCTATATATGTTCCGGCAATACCTGCTCTGAACCGCTGGAGGATCCGGGGATAATTTTATCCCGGATAAACAAAAATATTGTAAGTTTGAAGCATAAATAAATACAACAGCTATGGACTCCCAGAAAGCAATTGACATCCTGAAACAGGCTATTCTACTTGAAAAACGTGGTTATGCCTTCTATAACAAGGTTGCGGAACAAACCCAGGATCCCGATATTAAGAACATCTTCACCATCATGGCAAACGAAGAAACGGTTCATGTCAGATTCCTCTCGGAACAGTTTTCAAATTACGACAAGAACCATGAATTTCTGAAAGTTCCGCTTCCCGACCTGGCCAATGAAGCCATTACAAACCTTGTGCTTACAGAAGAGATCAAGAAAAAGATCGCGGTTGCTGGATTTGAAGGGGCTGCCATCTCTGCTGCCATCGATATGGAAAAAAGAGCGATCGAGATCTACTCCAAACAGGCTGAAATTGCTACCGATCCTAATGAAAAAGCGTTGTATGCATGGCTTGCAGACTGGGAAAAATCACACCTTAAGATACTCAGCGACCTGGATAATGAGCTGAAGGAAAAGATCTGGTTTGATAATCAGTTCTGGCCCTTCTAAGTATCGGGTGTTGAGTTAGGTTCCTGTGCGCATTGCTTCCACGGGATTCAGCTTTGAGGCTGACCATGCGGGGATGATCCCCGACAATAAACCAATTGTTGCGGATACACCGACCCCCAGGATGATATTTCCGGCGGTCATGGTGAGGTGAAATTCTGATACCAGTCCAACCAAAAGGGTCAGCAGGTAAACGATCAGCAGACCGAAAAGTCCTCCGATCAGGGAAAGAAAAACCGCTTCGAACAGGAACTGGAACAGGATAAAGTAGTTCTTTGCCCCCAATGCTTTCTGGATGCCAATGATATTTGTCCTTTCCTTTACGGAAACGAACATTATATTTGCAATGCCGAATCCTCCGACGAGCAGCGAAAAGCCGCCAATGATCCAGCCAACAGTGGCTATCACACCAAAAAGTCCCTCAAATCCCTTCGAGATGATATCCGTTTCATTGATAGCGAAATTATCTTCCGCTGATGGCTTAAGTTTCCGTATTGACCGCATGATCCCTGTAAGTTCATCCTTCAGTTCTTCATTGGAAACCAGGGGTTTTGCCTTTACTGCAATGGTGGTTCCGATATCCCTGATATCAACAAGGGTTTTGCAGAAATTAACAGGGATCATCGCAACCTTATCGTTCGAATTTCCAAAGAAATCCTCACCCTCCTTCTTTGTCACGCCGATCACTTCGATGTTTCGCCCAAAGATCTTGATCTTCTGCCCGATGGGGTCAGCATTCTGAAATAGCTCCGTAGCAATATCCGCCCCTATGACAACAACATTCTTCCCGCTTGCGGATTCCTGGGGGGAAAAATAACGTCCGTCCGAAAGTTCAAACTTCCATACTTTGTCAAAGTCCTGGGAAACACCCATGATGCCGACGTTCTCAACATAATTGCTATGAAATTTCACGGTTTTTCCAACCTGGACAAAAAACGTGGTAGCATCCGTCAGGTTGCTGCGCTTCTGAATCTCTTTCATGTCTTCAAGTGAAGCCTCAGGGCGCTGAAAATATTTCCACCAGGGATAATCGCCACCCATGGCCCATGGCCATTTTTGAATATAAAGAACATTATTCCCCAGGGATGCAATGCTTTTGCGGATGGAATTCTCCATCGAGTCAAAAATTGTGAAAACCGATATGATGCAAAAGATCCCGATCGTGATCCCGAGCAGTGAGAGGATCGTTCGAACCTTATTCACGATAATTGCCTGGAAGGCAAAAATATAACTTTCACGGATCAAACGGAGGATAACAAACATAAGAGGATCTTCCAGGGGACGTTAATGAATGGTAAAAGTAATACAAATCCTTCAAAAACAGGGAACAATTCATTGCTTCCGGTCCCGATTTTTCGTAACATTGCACCTCTGAAAAACCTCCAGACATGGCAGCAGACCGTAAAATCAGAACAGCTCTGATCTCCGTTTATGCGAAAGAACGGATCGATGAGATCGCTGCACTCCTTCACAATCTAGGCATCCGGATATACTCCACCGGGGGAACCTTTGATTTTTTAAAGAACTGCGGATTAGACGTTACTTCCGTGGAAAGTGTTACAACCTACCCCTCCATCCTGGGGGGCCGGGTGAAAACTCTTCATCCTAAGGTTTTCGGGGGTATATTGTACCGCAGGGAAAACCCGGATGACCTGAATGAGATATCTCAATATGAAATTCCTCCGGTCGATCTGGTGATCGTTGACCTCTATCCCTTTGAAAAAACTGTTGCCTCTACCTCCGACGAGCAAGAGATCATTGAAAAGATCGATATCGGTGGTATCTCCCTGATACGTGCTGCAGCCAAAAATTTCAACGATGTGGTGATCATTCCTTCATCACAGCAATATGACCGCCTGATCGGGCTGCTGCAGTCAAAAAACGGAGAAACCAGTCTGGAGGACAGGAAGTATTTTGCTGCTGAAGCATTCAATATTTCCTCTCATTACGATACAAAAATCTTTGAGTATTTCAACCGGGATCAGAAGATACCTGCATTCAAACAGAGCATCAGCCATTCTTACGCCCTGCGTTATGGCGAAAATCCACACCAGAACGGGATCTTCTACGGAGACATCAGTGATATTTTCACCCAACTGCATGGAAAACCCATTTCCTATAACAATATCGTCGACATTGATGCTGCACTGGCCCTGATCCGTGAGTTTCAGGAGCCAACCTGCGTAATTATCAAGCACACCAATGCCTGCGGCATAGCCAGCCGTTCCACCCTGAAACAAGCCTGGCTGGATGCACTCGCCTGTGACCCTGTCTCGGCCTTCGGTGGTGTGATCGTGGTCAACCGCACGGTCGATACTGAGACGGCAGAAGAAATGAACCGGCTGTTTTTTGAGATCCTTATCGGAAGTTTTGAAGAAAACGCATTGGAACTCCTTAAATCTAAGAAAAATAGAATAATTTTGCAGCAGAAAGCGTTTGATCTTCCTGCGTACCAATTTAAATCCGTGCTGAACGGGGCTATCGTACAAGATAAAGACCTGAAAACCGAGAATGCCGGGGATTTCAAAACAGTAACAAAAGCAGCCCCCAGTGAATATGAGGTTTCTGACCTGATTTTTGCCAACAAGGTGGTCAAGCATCAGAAATCGAACACAATCGTGCTGGTGAAGGAAAAACAACTGATCGGCTGCGGCACAGGACAGACATCCCGCGTGGATGCACTGAAACAAGCTATACTGAAAGCAGAGGAGTTTGGTTTCAGTCTTGAAAATGCAGTTATGGCCTCCGATGCGTTCTTTCCCTTCGCAGACTCGGTGGAAATTGCCCACCATGCAGGGATCAACGCCGTGGTTCAGCCCGGCGGATCGATAAAGGACGCAGACTCGATCAATTACTGTGACGACCACGGAATGTCCATGGTCTTCACGGGAACAAGACATTTTAAACATTAATAATTTCAACAGGAATGGGATTATTTACAAAAGAAATAGCAATTGACCTTGGCACTGCCAATACCATCATAATCTACAATGACAAAGTGGTGGTGGATGAGCCCTCCATTGTGGCCATCGAACGGAGCAGCGGGAAGATCATTGCAGTGGGCAAAAAAGCCCAGATGATGCATGGAAAGACCCATGAGAACATCAAGACCATACGGCCGCTGAGAGGGGGTGTTATTGCCGATTTTCATGCAGCTGAACATATGATCCGTGAAATGATCAAAATGATCGAAATCCGGAAATCATGGTTTCCCCCTGCCCTGAAAATGGTTATATGCATCCCTTCAGGCATCACGGAAGTCGAAGAACGTGCAGTAAAAGACTCTGCCGAACAGGCAGGCGCAAAGGAGGTACGCCTTATACACGAGCCCATGGCTGCTGCCATCGGTATCGGCATCGATGTACTGGAACCCATCGGCAACATGGTAATTGACATTGGTGGTGGAACCAGTGAGATCGCGGTGATCGCTCTTGGCGGGATCGTGAACAATAAATCGATCCGGATCGCCGGCGACGAATTCAACTCGGATATCGAGGAATACATGCGGAAACAGCATAACATCAACGTCGGGGAACGTACAGCTGAACGGATCAAGATCGAAGTTGGGGCTGCCCTGGCAGATATTGAAAACCCGCCGCCTGAATACAAGGTGCATGGACGCGATATGCTTACCGGTATCCCCAAAGAGGTCATCGTTAATCATGCCGAGATCGCCCATGCATTGGATAAATCCATTTCCAAGATCGAAGCCGCCGTGCTCAATGCACTCGAAATGACGCCTCCTGAGCTTTCCGCAGATATCTTCGAAACCGGTATTTACCTGGCTGGTGGCGGTTCTCTGCTCCGCGGGTTGGATAAACGTATCCATCTTAAGACAAAACTAAAGGTGCATGTTGCTGAAGATCCCCTTCGTGCCGTTGCCCGTGGTACTGGCATTGCTTTGAAAAACTTCGACAAATTCACTTTCCTGATCAAGTAATAAGCAGTCATGCATTACCTGCTTTATTTCCTTCGGAAACACTATTTCTATTTCCTTTTCCTGGCGCTGGAGGTTCTTTCCCTGGTATTGCTGTTTAACTACAACGCATACCAGAGCAGTGCCGTTGCAGATGTTTCCAATGGTTTTGCCGGTTCTGTCATGAACTTTTCAAGCGGTGTATCCCAGTATTTTTCACTGGCACGTGTGAACCGCATCCTTGCCGAAGACAATTCCAGGCTGCATTCCAACCGGCCGGAGGCATTTTATAAAGCCGATACGAATACATTTTTTCGCGGTGATACGCTTTACCGGCTCGAATACAAGTACATCAGTGCGAAGGTGATCAGCAACTCCACAAACAAACGGAATAATTTCCTGATGCTTAACAAAGGCTGGCGCAACGGGATCCAGAATCATATGGGCGTTATTATCGGTCAGCGCATCGTCGGCCAGGTTGTAAGCGTTTCCGAGCATTTCTGCTGGGTTATGTCGGTCCTTAACAAGGACAGCCGCATATCAGGAAAGTTCAAGAAGAACGACCAGCTGGTCAACGTGGAATGGGCCGGAGGTAATTACCGGAAAGGAGATGTCAAGGAGATACCGAAACATGTGGCTATCCGGAAGGGCGACCTGATCATTACCAGCGGTAATTCTGATATTTTCCCTGAAGGACTGGAGATTGGCACCATCAGTGATTTTACGATCGCACAGGATGAAAATTTCAATTATGCCTCCATCACCTTCTCGACCGATTTCAACAGCCTCAGTTATGTTGAGGTTGTTATCGATATGATGCACCAGGAGAAAGAGATGCTTCAGAATTCATTCAAAAGCAACACACCAAATTAACCAGACAGGAACCGGACCATGACAATTATTTTCCTGAAAAATATCGGCCGTTTTGTTTTCCTGGTGCTCTTGCAGGTGCTGATCCTGAACAATATTCAGCTCAGTGGTTACATCAACCCCTACTTTTACATCTATTTCATCCTGCTCCTGCCATTTGAAACACCGCGCTGGCTGCTCCTTCTTTCCTCTTTTATCCTTGGTATCGCAATCGACGCTTTCACCAACTCCTTCGGCCTGAATGCAGCGGCATGTGTGTTGCTTGCCTTTATTAGGCCGTTTGTGATCAATGCGATCTCAACCGGAACCGAATTCATGATCGGCCATTCGCCCTCACTACGGAACCAGGGCATGAAATGGTTTGCATACTATGCCATCATCCTGGTACTGGTGCACCATTTTGCGCTCTTTTTCCTTGAGATTTTCCGCTTAACGGAGTTCTTTCATACGCTCCTCCGCGTAATCCTCAGCAGCATCTTTACCCTGTTCCTGGTATTTATTGCTGAATATTTATCGTTTGCAAGGGACAAATAAGAAGTACTTATTTTACGAGCCCGTATAGCCACTTTATCTCATCAGCCCAGATCGTTTCGTCGGGTGTCTCAAGAATAATCGGCATATTGTCAAAACGGGAATCATTCATGATCCACCGGAAGATCTCTTTTCCCATAGCCCCTTTACCAAGGCTTTCATGACGATCGACACGGGAACCGACATCCTTTTTCGAATCATTCAGGTGAAGCGCCCGGAGGTATCTGAATCCAACAATGCTTTCAAACTCCCGGAATGATTGTTCATACCCGTTTTCCGTTTTAATGTCATAACCTGCAGCCAGGGTATGACAGGTATCCAGACAGACCCCCACGCGGGATTTATCCTCCACAAGATCGATGATCCTCCGGAGATGCTCAAAACGGTGGCCCATGGCGCTTCCCTGCCCTGCTGTATTTTCAATAACCGCGGTAACCCCCTTCGTCTTTTGAAGGGTAATGTTAATGGATTCGGCGATCAGCTTAAGGCAGTCATCTTCAGAAACAAGTTTCATGTGGGCGCCCGGATGAAAATTAAGCAAGGTAAGCCCGAGCAGCTCGCAACGGGTCATCTCATCAAGAAACGATTTTCGGGATTTGTCCAGCATCTCCTTTTCTGCATTGCCCAGGTTGATAAGGTAACTGTCATGCGGAAGGATATATCCTGGTTCGTAACCAAACTTTTTGCAGTTCTCTTTAAAGAGGCGGATATTGTCATCCGTCAACGGATTTGTAAACCATTGCCGCTGGTTCTTCGTAAACAAGGCAAATGCCTTTGCTCCTATTTCGTGTGCATTCACCGGTGCATTCTCTACACCGCCTGATGCACTTACATGTGCGCCTATATATTTCATAAATGTGATTTGCTATTTGTGATTTCCTGTTTTATTCAAAAATACGAAAAGTTAAGCCGATCCCAGGGAGAAATTCACAAATCAGAAATCAGAAATCGCAAATAAAAAAAGCCCTGTTCGCAAGAACGGGCTTTTTTTCCTGAGGTTTCGAGCGGATTCGAACCGCTGTACAAGGTTTTGCAGACCTCTGCCTAGCCACTCGGCCACGAAACCATTTTAAGGGTTGCAAAGATAGAAATATTTTTTATTGCACCAAAACACAACTCACCTGGCCAACCTTTCCACCAAGCGGGGGATTCACCTTCGATATTTTGATCTCCATCCTGCCGGCATCCGGGAAAGCTGTTTTCAGTGAAGCCAGGATACGTCCGCCGACATGTTCGAGCAGATGGGACCGGATCTCCATCTCCTTCCTGACAAGACGGTAAACTTCCTGGTAGTTGAGGGTGTCGTGCAGGTGATCTGACTGCTCAGCCGTGGAGGTATTAAATTCAATTTCGAGGTTGACAAAAAATTTTGTACCGATCAGCTGCTCCTCCTTAAAACAACCGTGATAGGCAAAAAACTCCATTCCTTCCAGCTGGATCTTTCCCATAATGATATGCTTTTGAACCTTCGAAATTATCAATTTCCGGCGAACCTTCCGGGCATTTCTGCAAATTTCAGTAAGTTTGTACCGGATTTAAGACAATGAGCCATGAGCAATGAAGAAATGACAATTCCAAATGAGGAAAAGCCGGCAAGGTCGCTCAATTTTATTGAGGAGATCATCGAAGACGATATCCGGAACAATGTGAATGAAGCACGTGTTCATACCCGTTTTCCCCCGGAGCCGAACGGTTACCTGCACATCGGCCACGCAAAGTCGATCTGCCTGAATTTCGGACTGGGAAAAAAGTACAACGGTAAGACCAACCTCCGTTTCGATGATACGAACCCTGTAAAGGAAGACACTGAATATGTGGATTCCATCATGGAAGATGTGAAATGGCTTGGTTTTGACTGGGAGGACCGTCTTTTTTATGCATCCGACTATTTTGAGCAGCTTTATGAATATGCCATTATCCTGATAAAAAAAGATAAGGCCTTCGTATGCGACATGAGTGCAGAGGAGATCAGCGAAACCCGCGGAACCCCGACAAGGCCAGGGAAAGAAAGCCCATTCCGGAACCGCAGCGTTGAAGAGAACCTTGACCTGTTTGCCCGCATGCGTGCCGGCGAATTCAGGGATGGAGAGCGTGTTCTGCGCGCAAAGATCGGCATGGATTCACCGAATATGCATATGCGTGATCCGGTGCTTTACCGAATTCTGCATGCCGAACATCACCGGACAGGAAATGCCTGGTGTATTTACCCAATGTATGATTTTGCCCATGGTCAGTCCGACTCCATCGAGCGGATCACCCACTCAATCTGTACACTCGAATTTGAGGTACACCGTCCGCTTTACGACTGGTTTATCCGGGAGATCGGCATTTATGCCCCCCGACAGATCGAATTTGCACGCCTCAATCTCAGCTATACAGTGATGAGCAAACGAAAGCTGCTCGAACTCGTGAAAAGCAACTATGTCAGCAGCTGGGACGATCCTCGCATGCCGACAATCTGTGGACTGCGCAGAAGGGGATTTACCCCGGAGTCCATCCGCAATTTTGCCGATACCATCGGTGTGGCAAAACGCGATAACATTATTGATGTCAGCCTGCTCGAATTCTGTATCCGCGAAGATCTTAACAAAAAAGCAAACCGCCTGATGGCCGTGCTGGACCCGGTAAAAGTGGTTCTTGACAATTACCCTGAGAATCTTGTCGAGGAAATGGAATGCATTAACAATCCGGAAGAGGAATCAAAAGGAAAAAGGAAGGTCCCGTTTTCAAAAACCCTTTTCATTGAACGGGACGATTTCATGGAAGACCCCCCGAATAAGTTTTTCAGGCTTGCTCCGGGGCGAGAGGTGCGATTGAAGGCTGCCTATATTATCCGCTGCGAAAGTGTCGTAAAAGACCCGATAACGGGTAAAATAGAAGAAATTCACTGCACCTATGACCCCAATACCAAAAGCGGCATGCCCGACAGCAACCGGAAAGTCAAAGGAACGCTCCATTGGGTTTCTGAAAAACAGGCAGTCGGCGTGGAGGTCAGGCTTTACGACCGCCTCTTCATCAAAGAAAATCCCGATGATATTGAAGAAGGAGAAAATTATAAGGATTTCCTGAATCCGGATTCGCTGAAGATCATAACAGCAAAGGTCGAACCTGCAGTAAAAACAGCAGGTATTTCTGAGAAATACCAATTTGAACGGATCGGCTATTTTTCTGTGGATAAGGACTCAACCTCCGAAAATCTGGTCTTTAACCGGGTTGTTCCTCTCAAAGATTCATGGGCCAAAGTGGAAAAACTTAAATAAAACTTGACATCTTCGGAAAATATTTATTAATTTTGCCGCACATTGTCCGATGGTGTAACTGGCAACACAAATGATTCTGGATCATTAGAGTCTAGGTTCGACCCCTAGTCGGACAACACAAGCGAGAAAAAAGCCTTGAAAATTTACAATCAAGGCTTTTTTTTTACCCCCATTATATATATGTTAATTTCTGTATGTTTTCTTTTGATTATTAACCATCCCGTATCTGCCTTCTTTCCAGCGAGAATGGAAGGGAATTCTTCAATTTTTCTTCAATGAAAAAAATTAATGTACTGTTTTTCCTGATCTGCCTGTCCTTCTCGGTCAGCGCCCAGGTAAAGATCCTTTTTGATGCAAGTAAGGCCGAAACGGCCGGAAGCGCAGACTGGGTGATTGATGAAGATGCAAACAACATGGGCTGGTCAACAGGACCAGCCGTGCTGGGCGGCGGATCCGACGGAAATGCCCAGCGTTACCCTACACCTCTTCAATCCACGGTAACCGCCTCCACTGCTGAAAACTACTGGAAGGGTGGGATCTCTTACTGGGGGATTGATTGTGTCAAACAAGGCTACCAGGTGGAAAGTCTGCCATACAATGGCCTCATCACATACGGAAACGGTTCCAATGTCCAGGATCTGTCCAATTACAAAATATTTGTTGTCTGTGAGCCGAATATCATTTTCACGGCATCCGAAAAAACCGCCATCATGACTTTTGTCCAGAATGGGGGAAGCCTCTTTATGATCTCTGATCATAACGGCTCGGACCGGAATAATGACGGATACGATTCTCCGGCTATCTGGAACGATTTCATGACAAACAACGGGATACAGAGCAATCCTTTCGGGATATCCTTCGACCTTGTGTCAATCTCCCAAACTACATCCAACCTTCCTTCCCTGCCTGGAGATCCGCTTCTTCATGGAAGCTTCGGGGATGTAACCCAGGCTCAGTGGAGTGCCGGCACCACCATGTCCCTGTCGACTGCCAGCAACAGCAGCGTGAAGGGGATTGTTTACAAAACCGGTGCATCCACAACCGGCAGTACAAATGTTATGGTGGCCTATGCAACCTACGGAAGCGGCAAAGTAGTTGCATTCGGCGACAGTTCACCATTCGATGACGGCACGGGCGATTCCGGCGATGTATTGTATACCGGGTATACCGGTGATGCTGCCGGAAACCACAGGCTTCTGATCATGAATGCAACGATCTGGCTGGCCGCATCTTCAGGTCCGGTTCCAACGGTCACCACAACTGCGGCCTCTTCCATTACTGCTTCAACCGCGACGCTGAACGGGACCGTCAATCCGAACGGGATTTCAACAACCTACGACTTTGACTGGGGAACGACGGTCAGCTATGGCAGCATGACAACCGCCACATCCGCCGGATCCGGATCTTCTGCCGTTGCGGTATCCGCAAACCTTTCAGGACTGGCGGCAGGAACAACTTACCATTACAGGCTTGGCGGAGCAAACAGCAACGGCAACGGCAACGGAACCGATCTCCAATTCACAACTCTTGCCGCCTTGCCAACTGTTACGACTACAACCCCCACGTCGATTACGTCAACTACCGCTTCCTCCGGGGGAAATGTGACCTCTGCAGGTGGTGGAACCATTACCGCCCGTGGGGTGTGCTGGGCACTTACTTCAAACCCTGATATTACCTCCTCCCATACGAACAATGGATCGGGCACTGGTATTTTTTCCAGTTCCGTCACCGCTCTTTCGGCAGGTTCGATCTACCATGTGAGAGCCTATGCAACAAACAGCGCAGGAACTTCCTACGGCAGCGACCTTCAGTTCACAACAGCAGGAGCCCCGACACTTGCTGTATCACCCGCGAATCAAAGTGTTACTGCAGCAGCGGGTTCAACTTCGTTTACAGTAACCTCCAATTCTGCATGGACAGCCTCCAACGATCAGGGCTGGTGTACAGTCACCGCCTCCGGGTCAGGAAACGGAACCATCTCCTGCAGTTATGCGCAGAATACCACCTTTGTGACAAGGGTTGCAAATATTACCGTTACAGTAAGCAGCCTTACACCGGTTGTTGTTACCGTCACACAGGACGCAGCGCCTCTGCCCGACTTCTTTTACACAATGGAAAATGATGTCCAAACCTCCGCCAATACCCTGGAGTTCGATCTTTATCTCCGCGATCCGAACCCGGCCTCATCCTTTGAACTCGCTTCAGTTCAGGCCGGCATCCTGGTCAATTCAGCAATTTATGGCGGAGGAACCCTTACCGCTGCTATCGTTGCTGGCACATCGCAACTCAACTCCAGCCAGGTTCCGGCCAGTATCGCTTTTGTTCAGACACAGAATTGCATAAAAATTGCCCCGAAATCACCACCGGGTGCAGGTTTCGGGACAATCATCAGTTCAACAGGTCAGGGAACAAGGATTTGCAGGGTCAGACTCACAAATACAGTTGCCTTTGCCCAGTCCCAGGCAAACCTTACATTTAATTTTACCACCACCCCCTATCCCGCAAAAGTTTTCCAGTACCTGGCCGGGCAGAATACCCCGTTGACATGCACCACAACAAACACTTTCAGTAATTGCGTCAATCCCCTACTCAATCCTCCAATCAAGGCCGTGAACTTAACACTGCTGCTTGAAGGCCTTTATGCCGGAAACGGAACCATGAATGCGGCTAAAGATGAAAATGGGGTACATTGGGGTGCATTCATTGCCGATAAAATCATTGTAGAACTTCACAACGCATCGGATTTTACCACCCTTGAGTATTTTGTTCCGAATGTCGACCTTTCTACCGATGGTAATGCCACCTTAACGATCCCGAATATCTATAACGGAACCTATTATATCGCTGTGAAACACCGGAACAGCATCACTACAGTATCGGCAGCACCTGTCTCTTTTGCGGGAAGCGTCATCTCATACAGCTTTACTGACAATGCCGGTAAAGCATACGGAAACAACCTCCTGATGATGGTCGATGGAAAATATACCATCTATGGAGGCGATGCATCCGAAGATGATCTGATTGACGGTACCGACATGTCACTTGTTGACAATGATGCCGCTGGTTTTGTTGCAGGTTACCTTGTGACGGATATTAATGGAGACGGGCTGGTTGACGGATCCGATCTGGCGGTTGTTGATAACAATGCCGCCATGTTCATTTCTTCATCACAGCCTTAAAAACCAGTCACTGTTCAGAACCTGCTTTTGCAGAACAGCCCTTCTTTGTTGTTTTTTTACTACTTTTAAGTGGTAATTCCGGCATAATAAAAGACTAACAACCCTCTTTCCCATGAAAAGAACCTATCTTGTTTTGCTTCTGCTGCTTGGCTTTAGCCTGTTTTATTCATTGAATGCGAATGCACAGCATTATCCCGACCGCGCTTCCGGTGATACGGTACATTATCCGTATTGGTTTGAAATGATCCAGGATACCAGTGCTGATTTTCATGCCACCGTCAGTGCCTTTGAAAAGTACTGGGCCGGGCGGACGGATCACAAGGGAAACGGATGGAAAGTTTTCAAACGCTGGGAATACATCCATCAGGACATGGTCATGTCCAACGGAAAATTACCCGGACCCACCATGATGCTGGCGGAGCTTGAAAGATACAATGCCACGCATACCATGCTTTCGCCCACAGGTAGCTGGACCCTTGTCGGGCCGACAGCCCTGCCGGTCAACAGCACAGGTCAGCCGAACGGACTTGGACGCGTAAATGGTATAGGGTTTGATCCTGTCTCCGCAAATACGATTTATGTTGCCTCTCCTTCCGGGGGCTTATGGAAAACCGCAGACGGTGGTACAAGCTGGAACTTTCTTACACAATCCCTTCCAACACTGGGCGTTTCATCTGTCCTTGTTCATCCGGCAAACACCAGTCAGATACTTATCGGGACCGGTGACAGGGACGCAGGGGATGCTCCGGGCCTGGGTGTTTATATCAGCAGCGACGGAGGATCTACCTGGACTGCTTCAAACACAGGAATGGGAAGCCTTGTGGTTGGAATGCTTCTCCGGCATCCGTCGGATCCCACAATCGTTTTCGCCGCAACCTCTTCCGGTATCTTTAAATCCATAAACAGTGGTTCCTCCTGGACAAGGAAATCCTCCAACACCAGCAATTATAAGGATATCAAATTCAAGCCGGGAGATCCAACAGTGATGTACGCCACGGCAAGCGGCAGTTTTTACCGTTCATCCAACAGTGGTGAAACCTGGACACAGATCACATCAGGCATCGTCACCGGTTCCCGTATGGTCATCGGGGTTAGTTCTAATCTGCCGGCTGTTGTTTATCTTGCACAGACTAACGGAACCTTTGCGGGCCTGTTAAAGTCGACCGACAGCGGCCTGACCTTCACAACCCAGTCGACCACACCCAACATCATGGATTATGCCTGCGATGGCAGCGGAACCAGCAGCCAGGCCTCTTATGACCTCTGTATCGCTGTTGATCCCACCAACGCAAGTATCCTCTATGTCGGGGGAGTTAACATCTGGAAATCCACGGACGGCGGAGTAACCTGGGGAATTAACACCCATTGGGTCGGAAGTTCATGGGGCACCAGCTGCGCCCCTTCCGTTCATGCTGATATCCATACACTCGAATGGTCGCCCGTGAGTGGGAATTTATTCACCGGCTGCGACGGAGGTATTTACTACACATCATCAGGCGGCTCTTTCTGGACTGATATTTCTTCCGGGCTGTCGATCGCTCAGGTATACAAAATTGGCCAGAGTGCAACAAACTCCGGGATGGTGATGAACGGCTACCAGGATAATGGTACTTCATTTGGGAATGGAACCGCATTTTCCACTGTGATAGGTGGGGATGGCATGGAATGTATTATTGACTATTCGAATTCCAACTACCGTTACGGAGCGCTTTATTACGGAGATATCCGCAGAACTACTGGCAGCGGTTACTCATCAATTAAAAATACCATCTCAGAAACAGGTGCCTGGGTCACCCCCTATATTTTGCATGCTACGGATCCGAATACCATGTTCATCGGGTATACCAATGTATGGAGAACAAACAATGTCAAAGCTGCCAGTACTTCCAGCATCACCTGGACAGCAATCTCTTCCGGTGAAGGTTCGTCCTGCGCTGTACTTGAACAATCGCCCGCAGATGTGAACATTCTGTATGTTGTAAGGAACTATGTTCTCAAAAGATCAGACAATGCCAACTCCGCAACACCCACCTGGACAACCTGTGTCTCACCCAATGGAACCAATTCCATAACTGACCTTGCTGCACATCCTACCGATGCAAATATCATCTATGCCACGTCCGGAACAAAAGTGTATAAGTCGACCGACAAGGGAATGACCTGGACCAGTATATCCGGAACCCTGCCGTCTATTAATATCAATTGCATAGCATTCGATAAAACCTCTACAGAAAGCCTCTATATCGGAACCAAATCGGGCGTATATGTAAAAACGGCAGACTTGTCGGACTGGGTCTCCTTCAGCAATGGATTGCCAATACTGGATATCCGGGAACTGGAAATCTATTATGATGCCGCAAATCCTGCAAACAACAGGCTCAAGGCCGCAAGTTACGGCAGAGGTCTGTGGCAGACAGACCTTAAGGATAATCTTCTCGTAGTGACGCCTTCGGACCAGCCGGTAACACCTTTGGCAGGGAATACCAGCTTTTCAGTTACAACAACACTTGCATGGACTGCATCCAGTAACCAGTCATGGTGTACCGTTACACCTTCAGGAACCGGCAACGGAACAATCACTGCAACCTATGCCCAAAACAACACCGCAGTACAGCGCACAGCCACTATTACAGTATCAGCAGCCACGGCTTCACCCGTTACCGTTACGGTAACACAGGCAGCACCCACCCTGTCCGTGGCCCCCTCAAGTCAGGCCGTGACACCCACTGCGGGCAGCACATCATTCACGGTTACAACCAACTCCAACTGGGTTTGCAGTTCTGATCAGGCCTGGTGTACCGCAACACTTTCCGGTACAGGAAACGGAACCATTACAGCCAATTACACCGCCAATACCGGTTCATCCAGGAGCGCTCATCTCACAATAACCGTTCCGGGCCTGACGCCTGTATCGGTAACAGTTGGCCAGGCAGCACCAACACTTTCCGTGACGCCCTCCAATGTAAACGTCAATGAAAATGCAGGCACTACCTCTTTTGCCGTCACGACCAATACAACATGGACCGCAGCAAGCAATCAGACCTGGTGTACGGTGACCCCATCCGGCTCCGGCAATGGAACGATCGCTGTTAATTATACGAACAATATAGTCTATACTCCCCGTGTCGCAACGATCACCATAACCGTCGCCGGCCTAACACCGGTTGCCGTAACCCTTTCCCAGGCGGCAGCTACACCTCCGCCGGTTCTCTTCACCATGGCAAACGATGTACAAACTTCTGACCGGACATTGGAATTCGATCTCTTTCTGCAGGACCCCGAACCTTCAGCACTGTTCGAACTGGCCTCCGTACAGGCCGGCATCCTGGTTAACTCTGCCATCTATAACGGAGGCACCCTTTCTGTCTCCATAATTCCGGGAACCTCACAGTTGATTGCAGCCCAGCAACCGGCCAGCATAACCTGGGTCCAGACATTAAACAGTATCAAAATGGCCCCGAAGTCCCCCCCGGGAAGCGGTAACGGCACCATCATCAGCACTGTGGCTCCCGGAACCCGTGTTTGCCGCCTGCTGCTCACAAACAGTGTTGCCTTTGCACAGGCCCATGCCAATCTTGCCTTTAATTTTCCAACATCTCCCTACCCGACAAAGGTATTCCAGTACCTTGCCGGCATCAATTCACTTGTGACCTGCAATACCAACAACTGTTACAGCAATTGCCTGAATCCGCTTCTGAATCCGCCCACCACTACAGTCAACATGACCCTTCTCCTGGAAGGCCTCTATGCCGGCAGCGGGGCCATGAATGCAGCCCATGATGAAAGTGGATTACACTGGGGCACAGGCATTGCAGACAAGATCACCGTTGAACTTCACAGCAGCTCTTCTTATTCAACCATCATTTATACTGCAAATAACGTCGACCTGCTCACCAATGGTACTGCTACACTCGGTGTTCCGAACACTTACAGCGGAAGCTACTTCATCACCGTCAAACACCGCAACAGCATTTCAACGGTGACAGCTGCCCCGGTCTCATTTGCCTCCGGACCTGTTTCCTACAATTTTACCGACAATGCAACGAAAGCATACGGGAACAACCTTCTCCAGATGATCGACGGCAAATACACCATCTTCGCCGGCGACGCCTCTGTGGATGGACTGATCGACGGTACTGACCTTTCGCTCGTTGACAACGCGGCATCCGCCTTTCTTTCAGGCTACCTCCTCACTGATGTGAACGGAGACGGACTGGTTGATGGATCAGACTTGTCTATTGTGGATAATAATGCCGCTGGGTTTGTTGGAGTGGCATTGCCATGATGTGACAATATTTACCTTAATACCACATGGTACAACCTGCTCACCTATGTTTCAATCGGGGGGCATGGTAAGGGAAAAATAAAACAATTTACTGCCTCAGCCGCTCAACCCGGTCGATCAAACCCTGCTGATGCTGCTCCTCCGTGCTGTTAGGATCTTTCATTGTCTTAAAAGTACTGCAGGGAAGCTCGGCGCAGTTGCCGCAATTATGGTACTGCCGCTGGTTGACCGCACAATCGTATAAAGGACAGGTTTTAGTCGGCATCATTTCCTTTGCCCAGAAAGTCTGGCCCTGAACAGCCATACAGCCATCACATGTTTTTTTGAAGAATTCACATTCGTCGCAGACAAGGCCGCAGTTGGAGAGAATCATGGTTCCGTGTTTAAAGGGTGTATATTGAAAATGAAGAATGAGCAATGAAGATTGAAGAATTAACAATCTCTTGCTCATTCTTCATTGCTCATTGCTCACTGACCCTGGTGGAGTATAGGGGAGTCGAACCCCTGACCTTTAGACTGCCAGTCTAACGCTCTAGCCAACTGAGCTAATACCCCGTAGAGCTGGCAAAAATAGTAAATTTTTTTAATATTCCTCATTCTTCATTGCTCATTGTTCATTGTTCATCGCTTATTGTACCGTAAAGCTGATGCTCGCAACTGTCTTGCTTCCACTGGTCAGAATCCCTGTGGCAGTATAACTTCCCGGGTTCATAACATAGATTGAGGACATGTAAAGGTGCCCATAGCTCTGCAGGCTCGGAAAATCATGGGTCTCTGGTGTCGAACTGCCCGTTTGCAGCACGGAGATCCTGACCGGGGAACCAGCCATGTCGTCTTTGCTTTCAAGGCGGAAATAGATGGCCGTTCCCGATGGGAAGACGGTTCCTTCACCCGTAAGGGTGAAATTGCTTGCATTCATACCCGTTCCGAGCTTTAATGAATTTGAAAATTCATCGGAGGAAGAAGAATCGCTTTTTTTGTCGCATCCGCTTGCTATCATTATAATAAGCAGCAATAATCCAATCAGTTTTTTCATATCGTTCAGGTTTGTGTACTTCTTAAAGGTCCTCTGTTAACTATTGGTTGTGGAAGAATATATTGGCAGATACAGAGAGGTTCCATCGGTAAGATCATACTGAACCCCGACCAATCCGAATTTATGATTTGCCCAATAGGTAATTTTACTGATTCCGATACTCTTTAATCCAGGGGTCGGTTCTTCAATTTTCATCACTTTGATTAAAAGGCCGCTGTAATTATAATCATCCGTTGTGGATTTACTGACCACCGTCCGTGTCCGTCCTGTAGAACCGACTGAATAAGTATCGCCTACATTGGAAGCATATTTTACGATCGTTCCCTCACCGGAGCCGATATAACTTTCAATCCCCTCGAGCGTTTGTTTGAATTTAAAACCGGAAGCTGAGACATTATCGCCGCTGATCGTGAATGCTGAATTATTTGACAGAAGATTCTTAATGGCTGAATTTGTTATGGTGCCGCTGCACGCATAGGAAGAAATACCACCTTTGAGGGAAACAACTGAGCCACTGAGTCCGCTGATCCCGGAAATAGCATATCCGGCGGAACTGATTGTCGTGCCCACGACTCCCATAGGTGATTGTGCTCCTCCCAGGGAAGTGTCTTCCGATGTGCTTTCTTTTTTACATGACTGGGATAAACCCAGAACTATAAAAACAACTAATAAGTAAAACAGCTTTTTCATAAAATGGCTTTTTAAAGTTAAATCATTTGAATCCGTATGCAAAAGTGGATGGAAATGGATTCTGCCACAATAGCCCGTTCAGGTCATTTTGCAATGAGCAATGAGGAGTGAGGAATGAGTATAGCTGGTTAAACCAACTTATCCTTAAACGCCTTGGCTACCACCTGTGCGCGGGAGTGCACCTGCAGTTTTTCATAGATGTTTTTAATGTGGTTGCGGACGGTCTGAACGCTGATAAAAAGCCTGTCGGCTATGATCTCATTGGTAAGTCCGTTTGTGATATGGGAAAGTATCTCCTTTTCGCGGGGAGTAAGGCCGGAGGGTGATCCCGGCCGGGCTGGTTCGGGCTTTAAAAAGGCCATTACCTGTTTCGCGACCATGGGGGTCAGCGCAGCGCCGCCTTCATATACCTGTTGAATGGCATCCAGGATCTTGTTCGGACTGGATTTTTTCAGGATATAGCCGTCAGCGCCGTTTTTAATGGCCTCAAAAATATGGTGATCATCTTCCAGGATGGTCAGCATGATGATCTTCTGAAGGGGAAACTTCTGCCGGAAGAGTGGGATGGCCTCAAGACCGGTCATACCGGGAAGACTGATATCAAGCAGCATGACATCTGTATCCGTGGCGGTTTCCAACGCATCTTCAACAGAAGAACAGGACCACGCAACGGTGTAGTCAGTAAAAGATGAAATAAGGTAAACAAGGCTTTGCCTGAATTCAGAATGATCTTCAACAATTCCTACCGTGATGGCCATCGGGGATATTTTAGGCTAAATAACAAATAAAAAACCGCATACAACTGACCTGATCGGGTCATATTCTAAATTGCATGCGTATTTCCGTTCCTCCTCCTTCCCGGGAAATGATATGGTACTCAATTCCCGATTCCTGGGCCCTGCGGTGCATGTTGACAAGGCCATTGCCATGCGAACCTGTTTTAACCTGCAATGTATCGCTAAAACCCACGCCATCGTCTTTCAGGGATATTTCACAAAGGTTCTCCCTGACAGCAGCCCTGAATTCAACATTCCCGGCCCCTGAATGCCGGATAATATTATGCAGGCCTTCTTTCATGATAAGGAATGCATCATTGCGGATCTTTTCTTCCAGAATGATAGGTTCATCCGGCACATCAACATCAGCCAGGTAATTGATTTTGTTATCAGTAAGAACATCCTGCAGATAATTGCCCGTTTTTGAGATCAGGCTTTGCAGGGAGTCATTCCTTGGGGAGGTCATCCAGATTATATCTGAGATCGATTGCAGGGACGACTGCGTAAGTTCTGCTACTTTGTTCGAGAGTTTTCTGAAATCGGACTGAGAGGGCTCTTTCATCCCCTTCAGTGTCTCTGCATAAATAGAAATACTGCCCAATGTGGAAGCCAGATCGTCATGCAGGTCGCGTGACAGTTTTTCGCGCAGGTCCAGTTTTTCCTTCTGCGCCAGCCGGCGGAGCAATATCCTGCCGATAAACAGGTGAACGATTGCCAGAAGCCCCAGTACAATCACCGGCGCTACAAAAAAGGATAAAGAGAGACCGGCAAAGAGAAAAAAACGGTTGATCAGGATAAATACCAGGAAAATGACACCTCCTGCAAGCCCGCGGATCAGGGTGATCCTTCTGTTACTCCCGCGAAGCCACAGGTTATATCCTGCTAACAACAGCATGATCAAAAGATATTTGATGATCTCCGGCTGGTTTTCCTGGTCTTTAATAAAATGAACTGCTCTGCTTAACCTTCGGATGTAAAAAGCCTGAAAACCTTTCTGCTCCGAAATTTCCAGTGTCCTGCCGGCCTCGATCCGGTCAATCCGCAATGTATCCGCAGAAGATGGGAATTTCACAAGCGCGAAGTAGGACCGGCCTTTAACAACACCGAAAATCATCTCTTTTGCCGATAAGGATGCGTATCCACCGCCTCCGTTCAATTCGCGGTATCCGGCAAGCACCATTCGCTTTCCGGGTAACTCTTCGTAAAGCCACACCTTGGTTCCAATGGCATCCCTGTTTGAACGGACACCGTGCAGGCGGACCTTCACAAAGCTTTTCTTTTCGGAAATATTCAGAAAAAGCAAGGAATTCCCGTTAATATAATTTGCGGCGTAAAGGTCAGGATCACCATCATTATCAATATCCCCCGTTGCACAGCCTGTGCAATATCCGCTCAGTTCGGCACCAAAAACAGCCGTCACATCTTTAAAATACTTTCCGTTCATGTTCTTGTAAAGAACATTCTCCCCGACATTCGTAATATAGAGGTCCTGGTAACCGTCAAGATCAAAATCGGCGAACACCGCCCCGTTTGTCATGTATTTCTCCGGCTCAAAATATTCGGCGGTCCGGTCAATGAAAATACCTTTGCCATTATTCAGATAAAATTTATTTCCTGTGTTCCGGTTGGCGATAAAAAGATCGGTGAATCCATCGTTGTTGACATCGGCAAAGGCCACCGCATTGCTTTTGGAAGGAGGTGCACCGGCAAGACCGGTAAGGTTTGTAACATCCCGGAAATGGATCTTGCCCCTTTTTGAATCATTGAAATAGATCCTGTTGGAAGGGTACCAGAAGGATACACAAAGATCCGGCAATCCGTCATTGTTGACATCCGAAAATGAGGCACACATCCCGCCGCTGACAGAGCCAAGCCCTGAGGTCGCCGTGATATCGGTAAAATGACCCGTCCCGTTATTCTCGAAAAGCCTGTTTGAGCCCTCTTCATTGGTGACAAACAGATCCAGGTCGCCGTCATTATCTACATCTGCGAATGCTGCAGCATTGGAGCGGTGCATTTTTTCGCAGGCCCGTTGTTTTTGTTCCGAAACATTTCTGAAATAGCCGTTTCCCCGGTTAAGCAGGAGGCGGTTGTTACTATTCAGGTAGCACAGGTATATGTCCTGATCACCGTCATTGTCAATGTCAACAGCGCTGATTCCAAGCTTTATCTCATTATGCGCCGGGGTCTTTTCAGGGTTGATGACCCCGTTTGCGTTTCGCCTTACCACCTCCTCAGTAAAACCTAGGGGTTCGGGAACCAGGTCAGATGAAAAAATATTGTTGATGTAAAGCCGGTTCTGTTCATAAATGCGGACAGTATAAATATCCGTTTTGCCATCCCCGTCGAAATCAGCCATGGCCACTCCGTACTCATCATCAGCACTCAGTCCTATCGAACTCAGCTTGTGTGAAGAAAAACCCTGATTATCCTCATTGTATTCGGGGAATATGCCTGCCCCATGATAAAAGAGACGGCCGTTTTTCCCACTGATCCATTCATTTCCGAAGGCATCGGAAACCAGGCCCGTAAGATACTCTTTACACAATGATCCCTGGCTTGTAAGGTGACCGTGAAAATAACTCATGACAATACCTGCCTTCCCAACCAGGAGGAGTGTATTGTTCTTCAGAAGGGTCATGCGGTTCAATGTTCTTAAAGCCTTACTTTCGCAGGCAGTCGAAATTTCTGATCCGCTTACCTTGTACAAAAAACCGTCTGATAACAAATAACCATGTTGAAGGTCCTCAAAACAAAAATCATTGATCTTTTTATCACTCAGAACTCTTTTGTATTTGCCCCGCTCATAAAAAAATAATTCCCCGTAATCAGTGAGTGCCCAGAACGAAGTGAGGTCGGTACTAAAAACCTTTTTTATATTATTCCGGGCCGGAGAAGGCGGTAGCATTCTGAAGGTACCTTTGTCATAGACAGCGATATCGGTAATCGAGGCAAAAAATGCCTGGTCATCCGAAACAAAGTGCATCGCCGTGATATAATTCGAGAACGGGGGACGGATGTTCACCGTGATGCCATCATGGAAGTGATAGAGCATACAGGTGCTTGTAAAAGGTATCACCGCGAACCAGATATCGGAGGCCGACAGCGGAAAAAATGATAAGATCCTGCCCTCCACAGGAAGGTCAACCTTTTTCCATTGGTCGCGGTCAAGGGAATAAATTTTATCCGTGAGAAAATATACACCCTGCTTCTTGTCCTGTTGTATGCTCAGGATATCAGACTTTGTTCCGGAGTTGATCTTACGGAAAGAAAGGGACTGGGCTTTCAGATTCACTCCATTCAGCAGGAGCAGGCTTGTAAGAAAACAATAAAAACGAAAACACTGATTGTAATGATCCCTCATAAAATGAGTTAAGTATTACATCCCAAAACTAAGCTGGCTTTCTCTTTGACAAATATAGGTTTTCTTTCAGGAGAATAATAAAGACATCCCCTTTACTTTGGGTTCAAATGAGTAATGAGTAATTACATAAATATTTAATTCTGCAATTACTCATTACTCATTATTTTTACATCATGAAAAGATTGTTCATAGCAATAAAAATATCCCCTGAACGGGGCTTCATGGATCAGTTCAGGAACCTGAAATCCGCCCTCCGCCACGAACGGATCAAGTGGGTTGAAGAACAGAATATCCATATCACACTGAAGTTCTTTGGAGAGACAGAGGAGGATCGGATTCCTGCCATTTATGAATCCATGCAAAAGGTAGCCTCCGGGGTTAAGGCCTTCCGGTTTTCACTGAAGAAGCTGGGAATTTTCGGCAGCTCCTATGAGCCCCGGGTCGTATGGGCCGGTATCGAACCATACCGGGAGCTGGTAGAGATCATGCAATCACTGCACAATGAACTGAAAAAGGCTGGATTTGAACCCGACCGGCAGAACCTGGTGCCCCACCTCACACTGGGAAGAATAAAATACCTGGTTGACAAGCCGCTGTTCCAAAATACCATGGATCGATTCCGTGAGATCTCCTCTTCAGAGATGATGATCAGTTCGATGATCCTGTTCGAGAGTATCCTGAAAAAAGAAGGCCCGGAGTACCGGGCCGTTAAAACGATAGAATTATCAATGAGGAATGAGCTATGAGTAATTAAGGATATTACTCATTGTTCATTGTTCATTTTTATGATTCTTCACCATCTGCCTCTCTATAATATGAAATGCTACCAGGCTTATGCCACCGCTGAGGCAGATCATGGAGAAAAATGAGGCTTCTTCGCCAAGGCATGTATAGGCCGCAAAGATCTTTCCCAACAAAATTCCCACACCGATACCAATGGAAAGCAATCCCCACTTAAGCGATGAAGGAACCAGTGCTTTGGATTCAAAAATGGAGGGATCTGCGCCTTTTTCAAGCATGGCAAGCCGTTCTCTTTTTCTGACAAAAAGGAATACAATACCGAAAACCATTGCGAAGAAAGCGACCGGGGCAACTAAATCAGGAGTCATGGGGTTAAAATTTTAAGGTTAATTTTTCATTTCGCTCATTATGACGCAAATGGAAGATACAGGTTACAAACCGCCTTAAAATAATTACCCGACAATGATCTTGACCCTGCGCTGGCCGGAAGGATCAGAAACCAGGAGGAAATAGAGACCAGGCTGAAAACCAAAGAGTCCGATCTGCCTGTGGCTGCCGGCAGGAATATATTGAATGGTTTCCTGGTACACCAGTTGCCCCCGCGTATCGTAAATCTTTATCAGGGCGTGACGAAGATCATTTGAAAAGCCTATGTTCAGCCATTCATCAGCCGGATTTGGAGAGACGCTGATGTCATTGGGTTCATCATAAACCGGAATGCCGGTACAGTTATGAACATATAAATGGATGGACGAGGAGGGCCCCTTTCCGCAGTCGTTTTTCCCTGATACGGTAATATCTCCGGGTACGGCGGAATAGGAAAAAGCCACAGAAATAGTGTTTGTGTTGCTGCCTGATGTAATATTGGCACCAGCCGGCAGGGTCCAGGAATAGGAGGATGCACCGGTAACAACAGGGATGCTGTAAAGAAAACCCGAACTGCCCTGGCACACAGTATCTTTACCCGAGATCAGTCCTGTCGCAACAGGCACCGAATCGGGCTGGATCATACTGAAAGCAGGAAGCGAAGTATCGCATGCATTTCCAACGACCACGCTTATTTCGCCGGCCATATTCCCCCAGATCACCCGCACGATATCGGTACCCTGACCGCTGAGCAGCTGAACACCGGCAGGAACTGTCCACAGGTATTGCTGCGCATCTTCAACAGGATGCACAAAAAACAGTGATTCCATGTCACGGCATACTCTTTCGGGCCCGATGATGGAAGAAGGGGGGCCTGGTGAATGCACAACGTCAACAGGCAGAACGCCCGGATTGCTGGTACCGCAACCATTGCCCGCGATCACCGAAACATAGCCGGAGGCCGTATCCCATTTTACGGCAATCACAGCGGTATTCTGGCCGCTGATAATCGAATCTCTGGGTGGGATAGTCCATGAATATGAAGTAGCACCCGGTATAACCGGAACAGAATAGGTAGTAACCGACCCCTGGCAAACAACCTGCTGCCCGCTTATCGGACCGGGAACATCGGGGCCGGATTTCACTTTCAGCAGAACGCTGTCGGTGGCAACATTCAGAGCATTGTCGGTCACAGTAATATGATACAGTGTCGTGCTCCCGGGCGAGGCAATGGGGTTTGGGGTATTCGTATGGTCCAGTCCTTCAGGTGGCGACCATAACCAGGTATAGGGAGCTGTACCCCCAAGGACGGCAGCATTCAGATGGGCTGATTGACCCTGGCATATGCTGTCGGGACTGGCCGTGGCAATTACCTTGATACTGGCCGGCATGCGCTCCTGGGCTGACATGGATATTCCCATCAGGATAATAAACTGTACCAGGATGGCCCGGATCAGCAGTTTCGTTTTTTCAGGATTGCAGAATGATTTTTTCATCCGCCGTCAGACATGGAAAGGTTTATACAAACATATAATAAATTCAACATATTTGCAACTAATTTACCGTATAAATGGTTGAAGGAACCGGACTGAAATTTCTTTGTAACTTAGACAAATAAAGTACGTCTAAACATGGCAAATGAGATTCCAGGACGACATTTACTACATAGAAAAGGTATTGAACGGAGAGTCCGCGGCCTATGCCTTCCTGGTTGAAAAGCATAAGAACCTGGTTTTTTCAATTGTGCTCAAGGTGCTGAACAGTAGGGAAGACGCAGAGGAGATCGCACAGGATGTATTCCTGAAAGCATACCAGAGCCTGGGCACATTTGAAAAGAAATCTAAATTCTCTACCTGGCTTTACAGGATCGCTTACAATGCAGCCATCTCAAAGACCAGGAAGAAAAAAGTGGAATTCGTAAGCATGGATGAACATACGATCCTGAATTATTCAACCGATGAGGTCACCGGGAATATGCATGAACTTGATCCTGAAGACCGGCAGAAGGTCCTGGCCAGGGCGCTTTTGTCGCTTCCGGAGGAGGACAACCTGCTGCTGACACTGTTTTACAAGGCGGAGAACTCCATCGAAGACATCAGCGGAATTACCGGATTATCAGAATCAAATGTTAAGGTAAAGCTTCACCGGATCCGGAAAAAACTCTATGAAGAGATGAATTCCATGATGACGAAAACAAATAACTGAAATCGCATTATCTTTGCAATATCATGATGAATCCTGAAGATCAATTGAATGATGATTTCCTGCGCCGACTGCTGCAGGAGACACCGCTGGAAAGCCCCGGAACTGATTTTGTTTCCAGGGTCATGACTGGTATTGCTCCTGTTCCCGCGATCGTGCCCGCAAAGAAACCGTTGTACCTGGATATCCATACATGGTGGCCCTATGCCCTGGCCGGTGCCTTTGTGGTCCTGTTCCTGCTCACATCCGACCTTCCATACAGCCAGTTCATTCCAGGCAAGGAGTATTTTTCACATACGCTTATGCCGCATTTCCTGGCGATCTTCTCTGGTCTTAAGAACATCTTTACAGGATCAAAGAGTGTTTCCATCCCCCTTATCATTATCTTCTCCGGGGCATTCCTCTTCCTGCTCGACCGGGTATTATTCCGCAGGTTTACAACAACCCACCTTTTCTTTTTCTAAATGATACCGGAAGGGGTAAAAACTTCCATTTCCTCTTATTTTTCAGGAGACAGCGGAAAAGAATTTGTGCTGAATGCCTCATCTTCCTTGTCGGGCGGATGTATTAACAATGTTAGCCGTCTCGATACCAGCCATGGAATATTCTGCCTGAAGTATAATGCCGCAGACTCTTTTCCGGGCATGTGCGAAGCCGAAGCCCTTGGATTAAAAATGCTTTCAAAGGCCGGCGAAATTCGTATCCCCGGGGTGATCTGCACAGGTGCAGGCGGAACATATTCCTATATCCTTCTTGAGTATATCGGATCCGCCCGGCGGAAATCTCTGTTCATGGATGATTTCGGCCGGAGACTGGCCCGTTTGCACAAACATACCCATGCGAGCTTCGGACTGGACCACGATAATTACATGGGCTCATTGGCACAGTCCAACCGGAGTCATGAAGATTGGATCTCTTTTTTCATTGAAGAACGAATTGAACCTCAGCTCATGCTTGCCTCCCGGCAGGGATATTTTTCATCCACTGAGCTTTCCGCATTTCAGAAACTGGGTAAAAGGCTTGAGACAATCATCCCAAAATACCCGCCCTCACTGATCCATGGTGACCTCTGGGGCGGCAACTACATGGTGGATGAAAACGGGAACCCCTGTCTCATCGACCCTGCGGTGAATTACGGGCACCGTGAGGCTGAAATAGCGATGACAACTCTCTTCGGTGGTTTTGATGCTGCTTTTTATTCGGCCTACCAGGAGGAATTTCCAATGGAAGCGGGCTGGCGGAACCGTCTCGCAATTTATAACCTTTATCCTTTACTGATCCACCTGAACCTTTTTGGATCGGGCTACCTGGGGGGAATTCTGGATGTTCTAAGGAAACTTTCTTAATTGATCTAAATTCAGATACACTTCGAAATATTTCCAAAACTAACTTGCAATTTACAATTTGCAACTTTTTGGAAATTAGGTCAATTGGAAATTCGTTAGTTATTCCTGTTCTTTTCGAGCCAGAGCTGCTTAAAGTTCTTTTCCGCGAACTGCGGAAGATCGCGGCGGGGACCCCACCATTTTGCAAAGAAGATCTTCAGGAAACGGTTCTTCATCTTCGGGCCGGTTTTATCGATCATCCAGCGATGAAGCATGGCCATTTTCCATCCCTTCATGATGAATTTCCATGAACTCTTGACATATCCGCGTTTAACCGTTTCATTCCGGTTATAAAGCAGGAGTTCATGCAGGGGAATATGCATGGGGCATACTTCCGTGCATTTGCCGCAGAGGGAAGAGGCAAAGCTGAGATGGTTGTATTCTTTCAATCCCAGGTAATGGGGAGAGATTACCGATCCGATCGGTCCTGAATAGGTGGCTCCATATGTATAACCGCCGATACTGCGGTAAATGGGGCAGCCGTTCAGGCAGGCGCCGCAACGGATGCAGGTAAGTGCCTGCCGCTGCTCCTTCAGTTTCAGTACTTCGGTCCGCCGGTTGTCGATCAGGATCACATACATCTCTTCAGGTCCGTCAGGCTCGGAAGCCGTTCTTGGTCCCAGAACAATGTTGTTGTAGGCTGTGATGTTCTGTCCCGTGCCATGCGTGGCAAGCAGCGGAAGAAAGAGATCGAGGTCCTCGAGGGAGGGTATGATCTTCTCAATCCCCACTATGGCGATATGAATCTTTGGGAAGGCAATGGAAAGCAGACCGTTTCCCTCATTCTCGGTAAGGGCGACCGCCCCGATATCCGCGATGAGGAAATTCCCGCCGGTGATACCAACATCAGCCTGTACAAACTTTTTCCTCAGGTATTCACGAACGTATTGTGTAATCTCCTGGGGGGTCATGTTCTCAGGAAGGCCGAATTTCTTGTGAAAAAGATCGGCAACATCCTCCTTCGACTTATGCATGGCCGGGGTAAGAATATGGTAGGGTTTTTCACCTGCTACCTGAACAATGAACTCTCCAAGGTCGGTTTCGAGCACTTCCCGCTTGTTCTTGTGCAGCATTTCATTGATCTCCAACTCTTCGGAAAGCATGGTTTTCTGCTTCACAATCAACTGGGCGTTGGCTTTTTTGATGATGTTGAGGATCTCTTTCTGCGCCTCCTTCTCTGAAGGAGCCCAGATCACCTTACCGCCTCGTTTTTCAAAATTGCTTTCAAACTCAACAAGGTAACGGTCAAGACGGTCGATCGCCTTGTGCTTTATGTTGGCTGCCCTTTTACGGGCCAGTTCAAGGTCGGTAAACTGAAGTTTACCCTTTATTACCTGTGTATCATATCGCCCGATGTTGAAATCCAGTCTTTTCCGGTGCTCCGGATCGAAGGCCTTTTTTTCTGATTCGGTGAGAAATTTATCAGTTATATGCGACATGCGTTGATTTTCGTTGATTAATGCGGCGGAATCTTCTCCACCCTGCGTTCATGCCTTCCTCCTTCAAAAGTAGTGGAGAAAAACAACCTGACAAAATCAAGAGCCTCTTCTTTTGTGATGAACCGTGCCGGAAGTGCAATGATATTGGCATTATTGTGCTGACGGGCAAGCTTTACAACCTCTTCATTCCAGCATATGGCCGCCCTTACATTTTCATACTTGTTTGCTACCATAGCCACCCCGTTTGCGCTGCCGCAGATGATGATCCCTTCGGTGTATTCACCTTTGTTGATCGCCCTGGCTAAAGGATGAATATAATCCGGGTAGTCTACACTGGCCTCTGAAAAAGTCCCAAAATCCTGAAACTCAATACCAACAGCGCCCAACTCCTTTTTAAGGTACTCCTTCAGGATGAAACCCGCATGATCACAACCAATAGCAATTACTTTTCTCAAGTCAAGGATTGTTAATAAGTATAAAAACAAAGGTAAGCATAAATTGATGATTATGAATTTCAAAGAAAATCAGCGCTCCGGTAGGACCCTGAAATCCATTATCTTAAAATTTTCACAGTTCATTGTTTATATCTGCGTACCTTTGTTAACTCTTTTTGATAACTTATCAGGAAAAGATAAAAATCAGGATTTCTTCACCGTAAAAGGAAAAGAATGAAATTCTGTCAGCAGCTTTTAACAATTTCCGAAGCCTGCTTTTTTATTAAAAATATAAACAAACAACGCTATTAACAATCTGTTATTAAAATTTTAGAATTGTATTTTTCAGTCATTTATAAAATGATGATTGAAATTGTATCAAATAATAACGCATCAATATATGATGCACATTATATTATTACCTGTCTCT
>Ga0118677_10002605_pt1 | contig 35864 bp, 24 predicted proteins | sample AliMusrvi5mmetaG_FD_86154 | JGI IMG/M metagenome (GOLD analysis project Ga0118677, IMG submission 86154)
GGTCAGTGGTACCGGTGGACAGGAGGCAGCCAGCGGCCCGACGACTGGAATCCGGCTGGGGAGATGGACTTCCTTCTGGATGGCAAGCCTCACCAGGTGCGGGAGGGCAGTGGCGATTGCGCGTCCTTCTTCGACTCCCCTAGCCCGGAGCAGCTGTGGGACTTTTCCGGAGAGCAGATGGGCAGGTTCCGGCTAATCGAGCCCGACAAGGTGCCAATGTGTGGGTGATTTTTCAGGCGTACTACTGTTTAGGCGTACTACCGCTTATCTTTTGGGAGTGCGGGTTTTCGGGGGTAATGTGCTAAACTGCTCAGTGCCTCGGCGCCCAGTGGTAGGGACGGGAACCACATATAGGGGTGAGGCCATCATGAGAACCACCAGGGGTAGCGATCTTGCGGGCGTTTTTGGCGTTCCTGGCCTCCGTTCGCAACAGTTGTGCTCGCCAATGGGTTTCCCTCCAGGGATGCGAATGGCGACGACAAAGAAACTTGCCTGTATTCTGGTGACTTCCAACCATTTCACCAGATAAGCGATGGCGCGACTGATGAGGACTTTCCGGCCGTTGCTGCGAGGGCCAGCTTCGTCACGCATGACCAGTCGCAACAAGTGGTCCGGCGGGAAGGTGGTCGTTTTTTCAAGACGAATATAGCAGGAATTCACCACCAGAAGGTGGGTGACCCGGAGGCCGGGTCCGTGCTCGGAAGCATCGGGGATTTGAACCTCCGTCATTCAACGTGCCAATCCCGCATGGCGATATTGCCGCCAATCGGGCGACCACTAAGGAGAAAAGACGCTGGCACCCAGCGGACGCTTTTACCGGAGCCCGTACCGTACGTAGAAATCGCTAAGGACCATGAGGATCAAGCCGGCCGCCAATGCGTCCGTCGTCAAAGGCGGGTCATGTCATTTCTTCGGTCCGTAACCGGGCTGGATGCCACCCTGGTCATCCAGCCTGCCGCACGCCCAAAGCAATCCGCGCGTGACCAGGTCCAGGTACCGAGCGTCCGCCACGGTGGCATTGTTGTGGCCAATGGTGGTGCTAAACACGCGGGTGCCTTGGTAATCGTTGATCCAGGTGACAACCGATTCGGTCTCCTGCGCTACCCCCTCCTTATTCTTCATGGTCTGCGTGCCCCGGGACAGCGCCGTGACGGCGGGTCGAATTTGGATGTTGTTGTAAAGCTCTTCGTTCACAGTGGTCCAGCCGCTCAAACCCTGGAGGATCGCATGGTTCGTTTCCGTGAGGCGAATCGCGATCGGCATCTGGGCGCCGTGCCCACTGGACTGGAGGCCCAGGTAATCGAACCACATCGCCCGCTCGCTGCCCGGCGTGGCCGCCTCGCCGGGATTGCCGATGCGATAACAGTGGATGGCACAATGCAGGTTGACCCCAGGTATGCCTGCCCGGTGGGGGGCGAGGATCCCCTTGATGAGCGTCGGGTCATTAATGTCCGCCGCGCACTCGTCGTGGATAATGACATCGTAGCCCTTGGCGTAATCCGGGTTGCCCAGAATGGCCAGCGGCGGCTTGGTGCTCCCATCGTCGGTATGGATTTGGGTCACGACCAGGTTGGCCCGCTGTTCCAACCCCCGCTTGAGAATGTCCTTCTGCTGGGCGTAGTCGTGGCAACAACCGCCGGTGATCAATAACACGCGGAGCGGTGGCACCTCTGCGGCTTGGGTGCTGCTTAAAAGGAACGCGCATAAGCTCAGATTGGAGGCAAACCAGGAGAATGAATGTTTCATGCCATTATCAATAGCCCACATCCAGGGGTTGCGGTAGGCCGGAAATAGTAAATAGTGCTTTGGAGCCAGTCGGGGATTCCGTCCGGTGATTTATCCGTTCTCACTTCGCCAGGCCGCGCTGCCCCAACGGAGGCAACGTGGGGAATGGGGAGTGGGGTTCAGCCTGATACCAATAGGCGACCGATGCAATGTCATCGGACAGCAGCTTGTATTTCCCGTCGTCGCCCCAGCCCAAAGCCTGGATGGTGACCTTCAAGTCCTGGTCGAAACAGATCGGATCCATAACGTGCCACCGATATAGACTCCAATAATTCGGTGGTTGATGGTCCGCATCGGCGGGAAGTGTCGTTCCGGCGTAAGCAGTCGTAAATGGTTCCGCGAACCCGTAGCTGCCACAGAAATAGTCCTCCGTGCCCGTGCCGCAGATGGTCGGATACCGGCTGTCGCCGTCCATGAAGAACTTAATCTCGCCTTCCCCGAACCAACCCTTGCGGCGCTGGGTCCAGGCCAGAAAGGTGCCGGCATAGCGTCCCTTGCCTTTGACACCATCCAGGATGACGTAAGGATTCTGCTGGGAAGTATCGGCCCGGCGCCACTGGGCATGGAAATACCCGGTCTGCCTGGGCACCGCCGTCAGGGCATAGGTGATCTGGAAAGCGAGCAGGTCGAGGTCTTTTTGCGCTTCGTTTGTAAACGTCACGCGCGCATGGCGTTTGAATGGCATGGGCCAATAACAGTTCATGGCATTGGCCGGATTCACGATGACCACTTGCGAGTTCACCCGCGCGAACTTCTCATGCCCTATGGCAAAGAAATCCGGCGCCGGGACCTCCACCGAAGGGGTCGTTTCGCCATCCCAGTAAAACCGAAGCACGTGCGCCCGGCTCAGGCCTTCAACCATCCAAATATGCTGGATCAGGCCAGGCCCGTCCACGTCCATCAGGGTAACGGTCTCGCCCGCGTTCACCCGCAGAAATGGTTTCACCTTCCAACCTTCTCCGAGATTGTCGGCAGCCCGGGCGCTAGCCGCAGGCTTCGGTTCGCTCGGGTTTGGAATGGCCATGCCCCCCTGCCCTTTCGCGCCATTGAGATTCTCGGCCGAGATCGAGCGCGTCCGCGCCTCGTTAAGCAGGGGCAAACTGCCGAGCCCGCCGACCAGAGCCGGCGATGATTGGCAAGCCGCGGATCTTTGCGAAGGACTGCTGCAGCCTGACAAACAAGCGATAAGAGTGGCAGATAATACCAGGAATGCCTTGTGCGGATTCATGAGCGCCATTCTCCGGCGTCGCGCGAAGGGCGCAACCAAAATCGCTTTATCACAAGAAGTAGCGTAAGCCTCCGGCTTGCGTTGTCCGAACAAGCCTCCGTCTTGTTGGGCTGCCAACCCGGAGAGATGGAGAACCTGGCAAGCCGGAGGCTTACCCTACTACAAGGTGGTCGCGCAACCGGAGCCGGACCGAGCGCCAACGCGGGCTTGACCCCACAAGAGTTCCCAAGGATGCTGCGAGCCCTTATCCAGCTCGGTCGGGACAGAGACGAAAGCTCGCCTGGTTGGAGCAAGGAAACTCAAATGAAGCAATCATTCTGGTATTTCAGTTCTTGGCTGGTTGTAGGGGCGACCATGGCGCTGGGGACGAGAAACTTGCACGCGAGCGAGCAGGCATCTACCGCCACGGCCACGCGCGCACCGGCTCCCCGCATCCCACGGTTCTCGACCGAGCACATGGATAAGTCGGTCGAACCGGGCGTGGACTTTTACCGCTATGCGGACGGCAACTGGGTCAAAAACAATCCGGTGCCGGCCGACAAGTCGCGCTGGGGCGCCTTTATTGAGCTGCAAGAGCGGAACTGGTTCCTCATTCACCAGATCCTCGACGACATTACGGCAGCTCAAGTGCTACCTAATTCGCAGGGGCAAAAAGTAGCTGATTTATACCGGTCAGCTCTGGACACCAACAAATTGGAGCAACTCCGATTCAAACCGCTGGAGCCGGACCTGCGGCGCATCCAAGACCTGCACGATACCCAGGAACTGGTGCGCTTGCTGGCGGATTTCCATGCCCGCGGCGTCGATGCCGGGTTCGGGCGTTCGGCGTCACCAGATGCGAAGAACAGCGCCGTTTACGCGTTTTATCTCAGCCAGGGCGGCCTCGGGTTGCCCGACCGCGATTATTACCTCAGCGACCGATTTGCCAAGCAGCGCGAGGCTTATAAGGCCCACATTGCCAAAATGTTCGTCCTGCTAGGCGAGCTCCCGCCGGTGGCCAAGTCCCAGGCGGCGATAGTCCTGGAACTGGAAACGGCTCTGGCCAAAGTGAGCAAATCGCGTGTCGAACTGCGCGACCCGATTGCCAATTATCACAAGTTTTCAGTGGATGAAGTCATGCAGGCTTACCCGGGGTCGCCACTAAAAACGTACCTGGGCGCGGCCGGACTGGAATCGTTGCCAGAGCTGATCATTCGGCAACCGGAGTTCTTTCAGGCCCTGTATGCGATGCTCCAGGAAAGACCGCTTGAGGATTGGAAGGCGTACCTGCGCTGGCACCTGCTGCGCGCCTCCGCGCCCTATCTTCACGCCGCCGCCGAGGATGAAGCGTTCGACTTCTACGGCCGGATGCTTCGGGACCAGCAAGCGCAGGAGCCGAGGTGGCAACGCGCCGCACGGGTCATTGATGGTGAGCTCGGCGAAGCCCTCGGACAACTTTTCGTGGAGAAGCATTTTCCGCCGGCAGCCCGAGCGCGCATGCTCGACCTCGTGGAGAATATCAAAGTCGTCTTCCGCGACCGGCTGCTGAAGCTGGATTGGATGACCGACGCTACCAAGGCCAAGGCGCTGACCAAGTTCGGCCGGTTCACCCAGAAGATCGGCCATCCGGATAAGTGGCGTGACTATTCGAGTGTCGAAATTCGAGTTGACGATTACCTGGGCAATGTGCAGCGGGCACGGCTGTTCGAAACCCAGCGCCAGCTCCGGCGCGTCGGCCAACCCGTTGACCGGACCGAGTGGCGGATGACGCCCCAGACGGTCAATGCCTATTTCAGTCCGCCACTCAACGAGATCGTTTTCCCGGCCGGCATCCTCCAGCCACCGTTTTTCGATACCGAGATGGATGACGCGGTGAACTATGGCGGCATTGGCGTAGTGATTGGCCATGAGATCACTCATGGCTACGACGACCAGGGACGCAAATACGACGCTGATGGCAACCTGAACGACTGGTGGTCGGAGGCGGACGCGAAGGCCTTCGAGGCGCGGGCGCAAAAGGTGGTTGATCAGTACAACGCATACGAGCCTCTGCCTGGATTGCACGTCAACGGCCAGTTGACCCTGGGGGAGAATATCGCCGACTTGGGAGGCGACAGCATCGCGTACGAGGCGCTCGAACGGGCTCTGGTGAAGGACCCGGCCAAGCGTAAGCAGATTGACGGGTTTACCCCCGAACAACGATTCTTCCTCTCGATGTCGCAGGTCTGGCGCTCGAACTGCAAAGAAGCGGAGGCGCGGCGGTTAATAACGGTGGACCCGCACAGCCCGGGCCAATACCGGGCGATTGGCGCCCACGTCAATGTGCCTGAATTCTATGAAGCGTTCGGGATCAAGGCTGGCTCGCCGATGTGGCGGGCGCCTGATTTGAGGGCCAAGATTTGGTAGTGCGCATCTTGGAGTTACCATCTTCCTAAGCGGGCACAAATCCGAAACCCTAAAACCGAAATCCGAAACAAACTCAAATACCCAATGCTTCAATGCTCGAAACTCGTCAGGGGGACGGTTTGAGCATTTGTGTTTGCAGCTTTGGATTTGTTTCGGATTTGGAAGACACTACTCCACCTTGCTTCGCTTTTAACCGGCTTGCAATCAGCCTCCAGTCTCGTATCATCAGCGTATGCGCCATCATCTGGTATTGGCTTCTTTGCTTGTTAGTCTTCTAAATGCTGTCCCATCTGGCCTGGGGGCCGAGACGCTGCCGGACGGGTTTTATCGCTACCCAACCATCGGCGGCGGTACCATCGTCTTCGCCGCCGAAGACGATCTATGGAGGGTCCCGGTCAATGGCGGCGTGGCCCTCCGGCTCACGGCATACGAAGGCGAGGAAGCCTTTCCGAAGCTTTCCCCGGACGGCAAGCTCATCGCCTTCACAGCCCAATACGAAGGCAATAACGATGTGTATGTCATGAGCGCCACCGGCGGAGAACCGAAGCGGCTCACCTTTCATCCCGCGCCCGACCAGGCCCTGGGCTGGACCTCCGACGGCAAGATTCTCTTCCGCAGCCGCCGCGACACCCCGCATAGTGATTTTCGCATTTACCAAATCTCCCCGGAAGGCGGCATCCCAGAACTGATTCCCCTCGAACCGGCGGCCTGGATCAGCTTCGAGCCCAACGGCAAACGCCTTGCGCTCCAGAAAATTGGCCTCGAATTCCATAACTGGAAACGTTACCAGGGCGGCGAAGCGGAGAAGATCTATATCGGCACGCTCACGCCCCTCGAGTTCAGCGAAGTCTGCCATTACGACGGCAAGAGTGCCTTCCCAATGTGGGCCCCGGACGGGCGCATTTACTTTGTAACCGATCGCTGGGGCAGGCCCAACCTGGCCTCGATGAAACCCGACGGGACAGAGGTCAAGCGGCTCACCAGTTTCGAGGATTACGACGTCCGCTGGCCCGCCATGGGCGACGGCAAAATCGTCTATCAGCACAAGATGGATATCTGGGTCTATGACCTGGCCAGCGGGCAGAATCAGATGGTGCCCATACAGCTTCCGAGCGACCGGTTGCAGGTCCGGGAGAAATTTGTGGACCCAAAAGCCAATCTGAAAAGCTGGGCTCTCTCCAAGGATGGCGAGCGAATCGTGCTCGAGAGCCGCGGCGATATCTTCGTGACTCGGACGAAGAAGAAGGGCTTGGTTCGCCGGATTACAGAAAGCAGCGCAGCGCGCACGAAGTTCCCCGCATTCTCGCCCACGGCCAGCAGATTGCGGCCTGGACGGAGGTGAACGGCGAGGAACAACTGCTCTTACACGCCGCGGACAACTCACAACCACCGAAGCAGGTTGGAAGTCTCCCGCCCGGCTGGCATTTCGCCCCAGCCTGGTCCTCGGATGGCAAACATATCGCGTGGGGTGACGAGAAATACCAAATCCGCGTGACGGAAGTAGCCAGCGGCCAAACCATAGTTGTGGATCACGGCGATTGGGAGATCAGTCACTATGTCTGGTCACCCGACAGCCGTTACTTGGCTTATGAGCTCACGCAATCAAACCTCTTCACCCAAATCCGCATCTGGGACAGCGATTCCAAAACGGCCTACCCTGCCACCGAACCCGCCTACAATTCCTCATCCCCGGCGTGGGACCGCAAAGGCAAGTATCTCTTCTTCCTTTCGGACCGGTATATCAACCCGTACCTCGACCGATTTGAAGCGCGTTTCATCGTGAACGACGCCACGCTGCCATGCGTTCTATCCTTGCAAGCGGAGGCTCCCCTTCCCTTCGCGCCCCGCAGCGATATTGACCCTGAGAAGAAGGACAAAGATAAGAAGGACGAAAAAGACAAGAAGAATGAGAAAGAGGGCAAAGACGAGGAAAAGGCCAAGGAGAAGGAAGAGAAGATCGAGCCGATCAAGATTGACTTCGATGGCATGATGGATCGCTTCGTCCAGGTCCCCGTTGAACCGGGAAATTACTCGGACCTGGCGGCGGTGGAAGGCAAGCTGCATTGGCTGAAATCTCCCAATCGCGGCATGATGCCCTACAGTCCGGAGGACGAAAAAGACCCGCCGGAGGCCGATCTCCAGACTTACGAGATCGAAAAGGAAAAACTCTCAACCGTCACCTCGGGCGTGAAGGCCTACGCGGTCTCGCGCAATGGAAAGGTGTTGGTCTATCAAACCAAGGATGGATTCACGCGCATCGAGGCCGGCGCCAAGGCCGCGCCCAAGGATGACGAAGCCAAAGAGGCAAAGGTGGACCTCTCAGGTTGGTCTTTAAGCGTCAATCCACGTGAGGAATGGAAGCAAATGCTGCACGAGGCCTGGCGGCTCCAGCGCGATTTTTTCTACGATCCCAAAATGCACGGCGTGGATTGGGAAGGGGTATGGAAGCAGTATGGCTCCCTAGCCGATCGCATCGCCAGCCGCGGCGACCTGGCGGATTGCCTGGGCGAGATGTTCGGCGAATTGAACGTCGGCCACGCCTACCACGGCGGCGGCGACATTCGCCAGGGCAAAAAGGTGGGCACCGGTCTGCTCGCCGCTGACCTGAATTACGATCCAAATAGCGGTTTCTGGCAAATCCAGAAGATCTATCGCGGCGATTACCCGCTGCCGGACTGGACTTCCCCGCTCGCCCGCGCCGACCTCAGGATCAAGCCCGGCCAATGGCTGGTCGCGATTGACGGCAAGCCGCTCGTCAAAGGACAAGATTACCTACAGCGTTTAGCCAATCGTGCGGGCGAGGAAGTCGAGCTTTCTATTGGCGAGAAGCCCGAACTCAAGGATGCTCGCCGCGTGGTCGTCAAAACGGCCAGCAGCGACACGCAGATCCGCTACGCCGACTGGGTGCGGGAGACTCGCGAGTACGTGGATAAGAAGAGCAAGGGAGCCATTGGCTACATTCACCTCTACGACATGAGTGAGCGTGGCCTGAGGGAATTCGCCCGGGATTATCCCTCTCAATGGCGCCGCCACGGCATGATTATTGATGATCGCTGGAATCACGGCGGTTCCGTCGCCCCGATGATCCTCGCGCACCTGGACCGGAAGATCCTGGCGATTGGCGGCACACGCTATGGCAACGTGGATACCGTGCCGTCCCATGCCTTCAGTGGCCACCTGGCGGCACTGATCAACCGCCAGGGCGGGAGCGATTGCGAGACTCTGGCACTGGGCTTCAAGCAATTCAAGCTGGGCCCTGTCATCGGCACGCGGACCTGGGGCGGTTGGGTCGGCATCCGCGGCGACAAACCGCTGCGGGACGGCGGCATGATCACTCAACCTGAGTTCGGCGGCTGGGACCCCAAAGGCCGCGATTGGATCATCGAAGGCCACGGCGTAGACCCAGATGTCGAACTTGATCTCAACCCGGACGGCCTGATCCACGCGATTGACGCGGCGGAAGGGCAACTCACGGCGAAGAGCGGCATGAGCTACCGGCTGCTGGTTCTGGACCCGTACAGCAAGCACATGTCGCTGCCGGTGCTGCGCGCGATCCACAAACTGGTGCGGCAGGGCGCCGCGGTGGCCGGGCAGAAGCCGACGGACACGCCCAGCCTGGCCGACGACGCAGCCGAGTTCGCGAAGCTGAACGACGAACTGTTCGGGGACGGGACGGGCGTGCACACGGTGGGCACGGGCACGGTGTATGCCGGACTGAACGCCGACGCCGCCTTGCAGGCGATGGGCGTCGCTCCGGACTTCCATCACACCAAGCCGCTGAGCGACGCGCGGGTGCTGTTCGTGCACCGCAAGCTGGCCGACGGCGAGATCTACTTCCTGGACAACCGCAACGATCGCGACGAGACGCTGGAGACGAGTTTCCGCGTCACCGGCAAAGCGCCGGAACTGTGGCACGCCGAGACGGGCGAGTCGGAGCCGGCCAGCTACCGGATTGCGGACGGCCGCACGACCATACCGCTGCATCTGGAACCCTGGGGCACGGTGTTCGTGGTGTTCCGCGAGCCGGCGAAAGAGACGGCGGTGACGGTGCCGGCGCCGGTGGAAACCCCGCTGGCGACCGTGAATGGACCGTGGAATTTGAGTTTCCAGCCGGGCCGCGGCGCGCCGGCGACCGTGAAACTCGACAAGCTGGCTTCCTGGAGCGGCAGCGCCGATAAGGGCGTGAAGTACTTCTCCGGGACGGGCACCTATACCCGGACGGTTGAGGCGTCAGCGGAGTGGTTCAAGCCGGGCGCGAAGCTGTGGATCGACCTGGGCGACGTCAAGAATCTGGCGGAGGTCGTGGTGAACGGCAAGTCGCTGGGCGTCGTGTGGCACACGCCGTACCGGCTGGACGCGACCGGCGCATTGAAGGCGGGCGCGAACGAAGTCACGGTCAAGGTAATCAACGCGTGGGTCAACCGCCTGATCGGCGACGAGCAGCCGGATGCGGCCAAGAAGTACACGTTTGCGGACGTGAAGCCGTACAAGGCGAACTCGCCGCTGCTGCCATCGGGCTTGCTGGGGCCGGTGCGGCTGTATTCGATATCCGCGCAATGACGGTGGTGGGGCAGGCTCGCTCAGACTTGGCCCCGATTCAAGACGCGCTCGATGCGGCGATCGGGGATCAGCCAGAGTAGCGCGGCGAAAATGTACAGTCCGTTGGCGATCCAGGGGCTCAGGAACGCGAGCGGAATCGCCGCGAGGTAAATCACCGGGGAGAGCTTGCCCTTCCAGTCGGGGCCCAGGGCCGAGGCGAGGAGCGAACCACTGCCCTGCTGGGCGATGATGGCGCGCTGCAGGACATAGTAGGCGACCGCAGCCATCAGCAGCACGAAACCATACGCCGCGGAGGGCGTGGGCGCGATGTGGTTCTGACCGATCCAGGCCATTGAGAAAGGGAACAGCGAGAGCCAGAAAAGCAGGTGCAGGTTAGCCCAGAGCACGCCCGCGCTGACACGCTGCGTCGCCTGGAACAAGTGGTGATGGTTGTTCCAATAGATGCCCACGTAGATGAAGCTCAAGGCGTAGCTGAGGAAGACGGGCACAATCGGCTCCAGCGCCTTGAGTTCGACGCCATGGGGCACCTTCAGCTCCAGAACCATGATTGTGATGATGATGGCCAGGACGCCGTCGCTGAAGGCTTCGAGCCGGTTCTTTTCCATGGGGCGATGTTAGCGGACGGCCACCAGCGAGAGCCGGATCGCAGGGGCGCCGGCCTGCGTGGGGGCCGGTTGAATCGTCGTACGCGTCGGAAAGGCCCCGGTAAAGAACGTAGCGTAGACGGCATTCATGGCCTGGAACTCGTCGAGGTTGTTCAACCAGACGTTGGTCGCCGCGATGTCGCCGAGGTGGAAGCCGTGCGCCTCGAGGCTCGACTTCAGTGCGTCGAACACAGCGCGCGTCTGGTCCGCAATCGAGCCCGTGGGGGCAGCGGCGCGGGCCTCGCAATAGAGGGTGCCGCCAGCGGCGATGCAACCGTCCCTGGACTGCTTGACGGCTTGCTTCGAGGCGATGGCGAAAATGGCCGCGCTCGCCCCGCCGGGCAACGCCAGCACGGGCACATCGGATGCCGCCGCGCCGCCAACGCGGTACGAGTGGGTGAATAGCAAGTTTTTCGAGGACAAGCCAGCCTTACGCAGGGCGGCATTCAGCAGGTGGCGGGCCTCCGGTTCGGTGGCGGCGGCGACGCCGTGCAAGTACAGGCGATCGCCGGCCCATACGCCCTGGGGCGTCACGCGCTTCTTCGAGATGTCTTTGATGGCGACGGCGGTCATCTCAATCGGCGTGGCGGTGGGCATCCTGACCGTGCCGACAACGACTCTGGCGGGAGCATTGGCGGGGAAGAACTCGGCGTAGACCTTGTCGACCTCGGGCAACACCGCGAGGTCCGCCAGATAGACCTGCATGGCGACGACGTGGTCCAGCGTCACGCCGCCCGCTTCCAGGATGTCCTTCACGTTGTTCAAACAACGGCGGGCCTGGTCGGCGGGACTCGCGGAGAGCTTGCCTTGCGAGTCGAGAACGCCCTGGCCCGAGACGTAAACGAAGTCGGCGGTGTCGATGCCGAAGCTGTACGGGCCGACGAGCTTGGCATGTTCTCTGGGGAGTATGGGAGGGTGCGCCAGCAGCAGGGACGCCACCACGAAAACGACGGGAATGACGCGTTTCATCAGAGCCTAGCGTACCTCGGAATGCTCAGCCTGCGGAGGCTACGCTCAGCGCTCCGCCCAGACGACGGGATCGAGGCGCGGGATCAGCACCAGGAACGAGATCGCCCCTAGCACGAGTACGATCGAGACCAGCGCGAAAGCGGGGACGTAGGAGCCGGTTCGCTCCACCAGCACGCCGGTCAGCCACGGTCCGAAGACGCCGGCGAGGTTGCCGAAGGCGTTCTGCGCGCCGGTCCATTTGCCCGCCGCGGAGGGTCCGGCCAAGCGTTGCGTAATCGCCCAGATGTTCGACGTGCAGAGGCCAAAGAGTCCGGTGGCGACGGTGAGCAGGATCAAAGCGGTGCGTCCCGAGGCGACCAGGGCAACGGGCAGCATCAGGGCTCCGGCGGAGAGCAGTCCGCCCGCGGCGAACCCGCGCCGGACCGTGGACACCGACAACCCCCTGGTAATGAGCCTGTCGGAGAGCCAGCCGAAGGTGAGCGAGGATGCCGCGATGCACCAGAACGGAACGGACCCGAACACCGCCATCTCCGCCTGGGTAAATCCGCGCGCTGCCCGCAGGTAAGACGGCAGCCAGGTGATCATGAAGTACCACGACCAATTGATGGCGAACAAGCCGAGGAAGGTGCCCCACACCTCGCGGCGCCGGATGATGTCGAGAAACCCGGGGCCACCCACCGCCTCCGGCGCGCGGGCGGGCAGGTTCCTGGGAATCGAGAGAAACCAGGGGATCAGCCAGAGCAGCGCGCCGCCGCCGAGGATGAAGAACAGCGAGCGCCAGCCTGCGGCGGCGACGATCAACCCGCCAATCAAGGTGCCTAAGGCGGGGCCGAGCTTCGAGCCTGCGTCGATGGCGGCATTGCAGAAGCCGCGGTGCTTCTCGGGAAAGCCGGAAGCCAGGATGCGTGAGTAGGCCGGGTAGGCCACGGACTCGCCCATGCCCAGCAACAGCCGCAGGGCGAACAGCATCGAGAAACCCGTGACGGCTCCGGTGAGACCGGTGGCTAAGGACCAAACTAAGAACCCGATCCCGTAAACCCAGAAAACGTTGTACCGATCCACCAGCCACCCGGCCAGCAACTGGAACGCGGCGTAGGTCCAGAAGAACGCCGAGAGCAGCAGGCCCAACTGCGACGGCCGCAGCATCAGTTCGCGGCGCAGATCCTCGGCGGCCACTGAGAGATTGGCGCGATCGATGAAGTTAATGAAGATCGAAAGCACGAGCAACGCAAGCAAGCGCCAGGGATGCGGGAGTGCGGGGCGGGGTTGAGACACGAACGCTCACTCTATCGCGGGCGTGCGGGCGGTCACAAGTTTTCGCGCGAAAGATGTTGACAGGACTTTCACAAGCGCATGACGACTGCCCGAACGACCGGAATCTACCATCGGGTTGTCCGTGAGGGCGCGGCCCGGTTCGCGCCCAGTCAGAAGAACAAGGAGACCTGCCATGCGAACCTCGATGCTACGTTCAATTTCTCTGCTCTTGCCCCTATGCTCGGCTGGAGTGTTTGCTCACAGTGCGGGCGCCCCAACCGGCTTCAGCGGCGCGCCCGGAGGCGGCAACTGCACCGCGTGTCACACCGGCACGCTGAACTCGGGCAGCGGCTGCGTCAAGATCAACCTGATCGATGCGACCACATACTCGACAGGACAGTTGATCCATTTGACCGTGACGGACTCCGATCCGACGGCCGCTCGCTGGGGCTTTGAATTGACGGTCCGGCTGGCCAGTGACGGGACGAAGCCCGCGGGCACGCTCTCACTCGCGGCGGGCGAATCGCTGGCGCAAGTGGACGGATCACCCGGCTCCATCCAATACGTCACGCATACCTCAGCGGGTACGCGTGCCGGGACCTCCGGCGGCGCGACGTGGGACGTCTTCTGGACCGCTCCCGCCACCAGCGCCGGACCGGTCACGTTCTACGCTGCCGGAAACTGCGCCAACAACAACGGAGCCCCGAGCGGGGATCACATCTACACCACTTCGCTGACCGTCGCACCAGCCCCCGCCGCACCGCCGAACATGGCCATGCCGCAGCTTGTTTACGGTCTTGGCTGGTACACGGCGGTGTACCTGACCAACACGGGAACCAGCGCCGCTACCGCGACGCTCGAGTTCGTCGATCCAACGGGTGCGCCGTTGAGCGTGGCGCTTGGCGGCGGAGTGGTCACAACCAGCCAGCCCGTCTCACTGCCCGCGGGAGGATCCACGCTGGTTGAAATGCCGGACGTGGGCACCGCCAACGTGCAGGGCTCGATCCTGCTCAACCTGCCGGCAGGCGTGAACGGGTACGGCGTGTTCCGCCGCGAGCCCACGGGAACGCCCGCTCAGGAGGCCACGGTTCCGCTGGCCAGCCTGACCGCGACCAAAGTGACGGTGATCTTCGACAACACGAATTTCGTCACCGCGGCCGCCGTCCTGAATCCGTCCGATACGGACGCGACATTGACCATCTCAACGCTCGATTCTTCCGGCCAGCCGATCGGACCAGGGATCCAGCAACCGCTCGCCGCCAGGAACCGAATCGCATTCCTGTTGAGCGACAAGGTGAGCGGCGCGGCTGGACAACGCGGCACCGTTACCTTCTCCGTGGACCGGGGCGCGGTCTCGGTGTTGGCGCTGAGGGCGGACGGCAACGCCTTTACTTCGATTATTCCGATTACGGTGCAGTAGGCTCCTGCGTGGTCGATCCGGCGGGCAGTATGAGCCAGAATCTGGCACCTGCGGCCGGCGCCGGATCGACCCCCATCTCCCCGCCGTTGTCCAGGACGGTCTGCCGGGAAAGAGCCAGTCCCAGCCCCATGCCGCCCCTCTTGCTACCCACGTTGAGCGGTTCGAACAAATCGGGGAGGACGCGCGGATCGATGCCCGGGCCGGTATCCTGCACCTCAACGTGAACGCCGCTGCCGCCCACAGTGGCCGTTACCGTCACCGTACCCGCTCCGTCCATGGCCTCGATTGCATTGGAAAACAGGTTCATGAACACGCGCTCGATGCGGTGCCGCTCCACGGCGACCGTGCAATCATCGGTCACCGAGACCTCGACCTTCACTCCGGCGTTGTCGGCTCTTGCGGCGACGTACTCCCAGGCTGAGCGAACGATCCCGGCAAGCGAACAGGTCTCGGTCTTGCCGGGGCGGCCCCGACTGGCGTCCACCAGATCCTCGAGCATAAACTTGACTTGCGCAGCCGAACGGAAGATGTTGGTGCCCAGGCGTTTCACGTGGGCCGGCGAATACTCCGCCTCGGCCAGCATTTCGGAGGAGGCGTAGATCACCGCGAGAGGATTGCGCAGGTCGTGAACCAGCGAACTGGAGAGCCGCGAGACCGTGGAGAAACGTTCCTGCCGGATCAGGTCCCGCTCTGCCTTCTGGATCGACTCGCACATGCGGTTGAAAGCGTTGGCGAGCCGGCCGAGTTCGTCGCGAGTGGTGACGGCAAGGCGGTAGGAGTAGTTCTGGCGGCTCACCTGTTCAGCCGCGAGATCCAGCGCGGCGATCGGGCGCAGCAGGCGTTGCGCGAGCAACCAGGCGAGCGCGAGCGCGGCGAACAGGGCCCCCGCCCAGACCATCAGCAGGTCCCGGCGCAGCACTCCGATTGCGGCTTGGGAGGATTCGAACGAGCGCAGAATCCAGACGTATCCGGCGGGTCTGCCATCCAGGTCCACCAACGAGCGCCGCAGGCACAGATAGTCCGTCTCTCCAGCGTTGAGCCGCGTGATGCCTGCCATCCGGCCGAACAGCGACGCCCCCAGTTGATTCACCTTGGCCGGTCCGAGTGACGAAGCGACCACTTCGTCCAATGCCCCGAAAGCGAACTCGCTGCCGCCAGTGGCTTCCTTCAGGCGCAGCGCGAGCGGCGCATCGACGAAGTAGCCCGCGACGAGCACGTTGAGCAAGGCGGACCCGGAGGCGGAGTCGACGTAAACGGGCGTCACCACCACCTGGTAGAGGTCTCCGCTCTGCGCGATGAAGCCGGTCGCCTGTTTCGGGAACTGACGGCTGGCGCTACGCACTGCCGGGATATCGCCCTGCGGAGACGTGAGCGGACGGTCGCCAAACGAGGCAAGAACCTGCCCCAGCGGATCGGTGACCGCAAAGACGGCGCCCTCGCGGGCCAGCGGCGCCCAGCGTTCGCCGGCGGTATCGCGGATGGTCGCGGCATCGCGAGTCCCGAAAGCCGCCCGCACGTCCGACATCCCACTCAGCGCCAGACTGACTGAGGCCAGTACATCGGTGCGGGCGCGCCACAGCGATTCGTACGCGTGCAGGCTGGCCTGCGCCTCCTGCTCGAGCCCATTGGATGCAATGTGAGTGGAGCGATTTTCGATGACCGCGCCGGTGATCAGGAACAGCAGGACCAGCGACACGGAAGTGGCCGCGAGAAACTTCCAGCGCAGCGATAGGGCGACTGGCGACTTCATTTGAGCTTCCGGTAGGACGTGCCGTCGTCAGGCACCGGGCCGTACTCCTGCCCGTACTTGTTCTTGTGAGGCATCTCGATGTAGCCGGTTTCGGACACGTGAATGACGGGGAGCGTTATGGCGCCGGCGGGGACCTCGATCTTGCGGGTGAGCCTATCGAGGGTCTGTTCGGTCGCACGCTCGTAAAAGAAGTGCAGCGTGTATTGACCCGGCTCAACGCCGTCCAGGGCGAAGGAGCCGTCGCGATTGCTGATCGCCATCCACGGAGTGGGCGCTACGACGATCACCGCGCTCATGGATTGGTGAATGTTGCAGAAGATGCGCACGATGCCCGCGCGGCGGAACACCACGTGGCGGGTGCCTCCAGGCGGATACAAGCCGATATCGAAGGGCTGCCCGTCGATGTTCGAGAAAGCGTTGTGGAAGATCGGGTCGAGATTGGGAAACTCGACTGTCGTTCCCACCGGAATCGCGAGCAGGTGCGGAACGAATTGCTTCTTCCGCTGGATCATGCGGACAACTGGCGGCGAGGCGCCGCGCGGCCTGTGGGCGGTGGCCTCGAGCCATACGACGACCCCCTCGCTGTTTGGGAGTTTGCGGCCGCGCGCGGCTCCCCGCGGCTCTACGGCGACGCTCCCGCTGACTACGGATGCGACAGCCGGCAGAGCCAGCGCGAACAGCAGGACTAGCGGCTTAGAACATGTAGGCCAGGGCAAGATCATAGTGGTTTCGCAGGTGCGTGGCCTGGTTGGTCCAGGTGGTCCGGGTCTGGGCCGCTTCCAGGGCCAGGTAGACGTTCGGCGCGAGCCGGTAGTAGGCATTGCCGGCGTAGGAGATGTTGGACTGGGGATAGTAGCCCGCCAGATCGGCGCGGCGGTTGACCTGAGTGCCGCTAAAGAAGTGGAACGACAACCGCTGAGTGGGGAACAAGGCGGCTTGGAGCCAGCCTCCACGGCTGTTCACGGCGTAGGCCTCGCCGTCGGAAGAGACTCGAAAACCAGGGCCGAGCCCGCCCAGACCGGCGGCGTTTTGCCCACCGAAGAACGCCCCGGTGAACTCGATGAATGGGGCTGGGCGGAAGAGTCCGTCGAGCGTAACGATGCGCGATGCGATCGACTCGCCTACGACGTGACTCACGCTGTAATGAAACCCAGGCGCGAATTCCAGGTAGGGATCGTCGCCCCTGCGGTGGGCAAACAGGGCGCGGCCTTCCCAACCGGGCCGGGTGGGCTCAAGCGAAGCCGCATAGCTGCTGGCGACTGCGGTGTTGGTCTCGCGTGTTGCGTACACCGATGCCTGCGCTGTGATGGAGGCGCGGGGCGAGAGCTTGAAGTTCTGTTCCACCCTGAGTTGCGGCTGCCATTCCCAGAGATTGCCCGCGCCTGAGAGCGGCGGCAGTCCCACCTGCGCCAGCGAATCGGGATTGCGCTGTGCGACTAGCGGCTTATCGCGCCCTACGCTAATGCTGCGCGATCCCCAATCAATGCTCAGCACGCCCGTGCGGAGGTGCGGTGCAAGACCCTCGGCCGCCGTGCTGGGCGTCGGAGTGTAGCTGGCGGAGTAGGGATAGAAGTCCATCAGAATGTTGCCGCGGATCTTACCTCCAAGAACTGTGGCGGATCCAAAAAACTCCAAGCCAAGCATGGATTGGCTGAGTGTTCCGCCGGCCGCGCGGGACGAGGTGTTCGTAGTGCCGATGGGCGAGGAGTAGGCACCCTCGGAATGCGAGTTGGTGTAGGCGTTGAACAACGCCATGCCCGCAATGCGAATCGGAAAGCGCTGCAGGCTCTCGACCTTCGACTGCGCTTGCTCCTCAATGCGCGCGGCCTGTACGGCCACGCTGTCGGCGAGTTTCTCGACCGCCTCCGGGGCGTTTGCGGCGGGGCTGGTTGTTCCGGCAAGCTGTCTGCGCAGATCCTGCACCTCGGATAGCAGCGCTTGGTTTTGGCGCTCGAGGCGGTCCAGACGCTCGAGGATCTGGCGGATCTCCGGCCCTTGCCGGGCCCGCGCCAAAGGGGCCAGAACCGAGGCTGCCAGGGATAGTGTCAGAAACAGCTTGAGCCGGAGTTTGAACCGGAAAGAACGCACGCACTCAGGGTAAGTCGCGCTCGTCGCTTGCTCCATGCAGTAAGTGCTCCAGTCGTCGGCGTAGTTTAAGCGGGGACCAGGGTTTAGGAATAAACGCGTCGGCGCCGATCTCGAGCGCGCGCTGCGGCGCGCCGGGGTCAGTCGTAGCGCTTACAACCACTATAGGGAGATGTGCATAGCGGGATTCGGATCGAATCCGCGAGATCAGCTCGAAGCCATCCATGGATGGCATGTGCAAGTCCGTGACGACCGCGGCCAGCCGGTCGCTTTCGAATTCCTGGATCAACTGCCAGGCGTGCGCGCCATTTGCGGCAGACGAGGTCTCGAAGCCTTCGAGATCCATCAACGCGAGCTCCATCGTGTCCGTCGATGAGAGGTTGTCGTCCACAATCAAAATAGTCCGTGGTCGCATGAATGTGGGCCCAGTGCCGATCAAGGGACGAATCTGTAGCCGACCCCGTGGAGCGTGAGGAAGTGCCGTGGAATGGCCGGATCGTGCTCGAGTTTCTGCCGCAACTTCAGGACGTGCGCATCGACTGTGCGGGTGTTGGGGAACGACTCGTAGCCCCACACAGCATTCAGCAGGGCGTCGCGTGTGAGGGGCCGGTCCGGGTGCGTGAGGAAGTAAGTCAGCAGATTGTACTCGGCCGGTGTGAATCTCACGTCCTGGTTCGCGCGCGTCACGATGCGGCGGTCGAGATCCACGGTGACGTCGCTGAACTGGACCAGCCGGGCAGGCTCGGGCGCCGAGCGGCGCAATACCGCGCGGATGCGGGCCAGCAGTTCCCGCGCGCCAAACGGCTTCACCACGTAGTCGTCGGCGCCGATTTCCAGCAGAAGAACCTTGTCGATTTCATCACCCACGGCGCTCAGCACGATGAGCGGCGTTTTCGAGCCGGAGGCGCGCAACTGGCGGCAGATCTCGACGCCGCTCATGCCGGGCAACCGCAGATCGACGATCATCAAGTCCGGACGCATGCTCAGGCCCATGTCGTAGCCAGTGCGCCCATCGGCTGCCGTCAGTACGCGGAAGCCCTCCTGCTCGAGCAGCAGGCTGATGCTGTCGCGCAGTCCTGCGTCGTCGTCGATGATCAAAATGGACTGGGATTCCACACAGCGAGTGTAGCGGACTGCGTCCTTTGAAAGAACGCTCAATCCAGACGCCGGGCGATCCGCATCACCCGCGGAGTCTGGATCCGCTGCGCGCGCTCCGTCGAATTCCGCTGCGCGCCTTGCATGGCGCGCTTCGCCTCGGTCCGTCCCCAGACACAGAATTCGTCGATTTCGGCGGGAGAAGGTTTCGCGTCCGGATGGAGCATGCGATAGTTCTTGCCCGGCATCTGCCCCTCGCGTATCGATGCGCACATTCCCAGCAGCATGGCGGCGCCGACGCGCGGCCTGCGATACGGTCCGGCACCCCACTCCGAGAAGTTGAACGCCGCGCGGGCGTTGGTCACGTCCCGCTCCAACAGGTTGCCCACACCGGGCACCCGGCTGTACCAGGGCCAGCGCGTTTCGTTGGAGTGGCAGTCGTAACACGCGCGCCGGAGGAGTTTTGAAACGCCCGGAGGCGGTCTCAGCGCGACCTCCATGCTCAGCGCGGGCGGGGCCGGCGGATTCACGGGCGGCCGCCGGAGGGCGACTGACATCGTTGCGCCGAGCAGCAGGGCCAGAAGGACTATCACTCTGTTCATGCGGGTCTCCTGGCACGATCCTCGCGCGGCTTGCCCCGTATGTCTTTCGTGGCTCGTTAAAGAATTGCAAAGGGATTTCCGCGCGCTGGATGCCGCGCAAACCAGGCCTGCTCCACGTCTCTGCTTCGAGATTCATCCTGCTCCATCCCTTCCACTAAAACGACCACATCACACTCGTGAACCCGGTCTGGGCGCGGTAGTTGCGCAGTGCCGCTAACACTTCTCCATAACGGTACATTTGCCATCCCGCGTTCCAGCGAAGGCGCGTTCCCAAGGGCACCGACAACTGGAGTTGTGGCGAGGCGAAGGTCAGCGGAAAGGTCTGCGCCGCCGCGAACGGTCCGCTGCTCGTGCCAATGCCCAGCAATGGCATACGCCGCCCGTCCCCGGCGTCCTGCAGATGGCTGTACCCCAGCCGGACAGTTGCGTATCTGCCTGCGTTCAGCCGCAGCCAGAGGTTGCCCGAGTGCAGGTTGCTGAGGTAATAAGACGAGGTTCCGCTCACGAGATTGTTGTTTAAGAAATAGGCAATGCCACCCGTCGTGGCTGTGTGCAATTGCGCGTACGCCGCATCCACTGAGATCCACTGGCGCGGCGACCACGAGGCTTCCACGGCGGCTGCGCGCGTCCGCGCGTTGAATGCGCCGAGTGCGGCCTGATTCAGGTTGTAGTTGTCTCGAAACGATGCCGCCAATAGCAGAGTCTTCGACTTGAACTGAACGCGCCCATCCAAGGCGTGATAGGACTTATCGCCGATCGGGTACACGGGGTTGCCATTCACTCCCTTCCCGGCGTCCAGGAGCAGCGTGACCCGTTTGAGGAAACGGAAGCGCAGGCCCGCAATTCCAGCGTGCTGCGTATTCGATTGCTGGTCGCGTTGAGCCTGTTGGGAGCTGTCGGGCAGCGGGCTAAGCACCGAGCGGAGGGTGCGAGTAGCGACGTGGTAACCACCCGTCGCGTCGAGCCACGGGAAGAGCCTGAGCACCGCGTCGGTTTGGTTGCCAGCCCGGCGCAATCCCAGGAATTGAAAGTCAACTTGCTGGAAGCTGAGCGTCGAGTTGGCCAACTCACCGTAGACGCTGTTGCCGCTCATGCGGGTCTGATCGAATGAGGTCTCGTTGGTCACGGTGAATCGTTGAACGGGCGTGAAAATGGCATTCGCCGACGCGATCGTCACCGGGCGCGTCGCGTTCCCACTCAGTGCGACTTGATAGAGCGGCAGGGCCGGGGCCGGTGTGCCGAACGAGGATTCGTTCAAGTACACCCTGCCGCGGGTTGCGGCGTAGGCGAGGCGGCCGTTCAGGTTGAGGCGCTTCCCGAACTCGCGAACAGCGAGCAATCGCCACGCGGCGGTTGTTGCCCGATAGGGCGCGTTGGACTGAAAGGCGTTGGCGCCGCCGTCCGGTGCGGTCGCACCGGGAGCGATGTTCGAAGCCGGCGAGAATTCGCCGTAGCGCTCCCACGTGCGCAGAACCGAAATTCGCGTACCATCGCTGACCCATTCGCACCCCAGACGATACTCATTGTCGAGCCGTCGAATGTTCTGGAACAGCGGAGTCCCCGTGAACCCCTGGTTGAAATTCGTCGTAAGCGCCGCGCCATGCTGGCCGTACCGGCTGTAACCGCCGAGGATTCGAAAGCGTCCGCGTGGCAGGATTACGAGGTCATGGTCCTGCATGTCGCGGCGCGTGCTCAGTGCATGCAGGCCCTGCGCCAGTCCCAGGCCGGGGTTGAAGTAGTCGGACTGGCGCCAGCGCAGGTCGTAGTCGTACCAGCGACTTTCGACGTGCGCTCTGGCGGATTCGTAAGGATCGTTGCCCAGACCCTGCGTGTTGATGGTGAGACGGTCCAGCCAGCGGCTTTTCCCGTCCTTTGAGAAAGCGGCGAAAGAGGTGCTCAACAGGCGCAGTCCGTTGCCGTAGTTCGCCTGGCTGCGGTAAGCGTCCCGGCTGCCCTCGACGGAAGCGAAGCGCACTCCCGCCTCGAAGGACTGCAGCAGATTGTATGGACCGGCGGAAGCGCCGCGCACCGACCCGGTGGAGGCGTCGGTGGGCGCGACGGGTTCCTGGGCGCGCGCCGCGGATGCCAGGAATAGAGCCGTGAGCGATAGGCACAGGGTGCGCGTCATCTACTCGTTACCTCAAGAACAAAGCACTGGAGTTCGAGCCATGGAGGCGCACGTGGCAAACCGTGCAGTTCTGGTATTGCGGGTCGGCCATATTGTGAAACGAGGGCGTCAGCGGAACGCCCGCTCCCGATCGTCCCGAGCCAGTTCCGTTGTGGCATTCCAGGCACAAAGTGAAGACCACGGGGCGCTTGAGCAGTCGCGGGTTGGCCGAACCGTGTGGCTGATGGCACGTCTCGCAGCCCTCCACGCGCACCGCGGTGTGCTCGAACACGAAAGGACCACGCAGGTCTTTGTGGCAGCCGAGACAGGCCTCTTCATTCACGCTCGCCTGCGCCACCATCCGCGGACGGTCGCCCATCTTCCAGGACGGCGCGAAAGTCCCGTGCGGGTTGTGGCAGTCGCTGCAGTCCATGAGACCTTCGTTGACGCGGTGCTTGAAGGGCATTGAGAACTGCGCTCGCACCGACGGGTGGCAGGTATAACAAAGCTCGCGCTGCACCTTTGCCAGCAGCCGCCTTGGCGTTGGACTGCGGTGGATGGAGTGGCACGACGTGCAGTTCAGCGATGCCTTGTAATGCTCTGAGCGCCGGAAGTTCATACGGCCCAATTCCCTGGCATGGCACGTGAGGCAGCGCGTAACGATCTCTTCGGATGACCGCATGGAGAAGGCGAAAATGCTGGTCTTTGAGGGCGCCTTAGCGTGCTCCGCGCCGGGGCCGTGACAGCTTTCGCAACCAGAAGCGCCTGGATGCGACAAGGATTCGTCGCCGCGAAAATGGGGATTGCGGAAAAGCTTCCAGGCGAGGTCGGGGTGGCAAGTCCTGCAAGCAGCGCTGCCTGAGTAGTCCCCCGCCCAAGCGGCAGGTAGCAGGCTGAGAGTTGCCACGAGCCGTACCAACGAAACCGCCATAACTTGCAGGCTAGACGGCGGCGTAGCGGCCAGTCGCTACGGAATTGTCAAAGAAATGTCAAATGCTTTCACCGGGCTTCGCCGCATCGCCCCGATCTCACACGGGCAGGCGGATTTCCACCCTTAGTCCGGGTTGGGCATTGCTGGCGGAGATGCTGCCTTGGTGCAGCAGCACGGCGCGATGGGCGATGGAGAGTCCGAGTCCGACGCCACCGCCGCTGGCGCGATTGCGGTCCTCTTCCACCCGATGGAAGGGGTGGAAGATGGCCTCCAATTCGCGCTCGGGAACTCCCGGGCCGTAGTCGCGGACGGCGATGACGAGTTCGCCGTTAGCGGCTGACGAGGACACCTCGACGCTCTGGCCGGGGGGCGTGTAGCGAATCGCGTTGCGCACCACATTTTCGACCGCGCGGCGCAGCAACTCCTGGTCTCCTTTGAACTCCCCTACTGCGTCTTCGCGCAAATCAATCCGGCAACCGCGCGCCAGCGCTTCCAAATTGCAGTCCTCGACGAGTTCACGCAGGAACTCGTCGGTTGAGATGATCTCGTCGTTCCTGCAGCCCGCGTCGCCTTCGGCGCGAGTGACCTGCAGCAGGTCGGCGATGAGTCGCGAGATCCTGTCGACTTCTTTCTTCACGCGCTGGAAGGCCTCGGTGCTCGAGGGGTTCTTGCGCACCAGTTCCAGCGCGAAGCTGAGCCGTGCGAGCGGAGAGCGCAGTTCGTGCGAGACGTCCTGCAGCAGACGCCGCTCCGCGGCCAGCAGAGTTTGAATGCGGCCGGCCATCTCGTCGAAGGCCAGGCCGAGATCGCCAATTTCGTCTTTCCGCTGGAGGTTTGCGCGAGCGCTCAGATCGCCCTGCCCGAAGCGCATCACGGCCTCGCGCAGCCGTCCGATGGGCCGCACCAGGGTGAGAGTGAGAGCATAAACGAACAGCACGACGACCAGGATGATCCAGCCGAAGGTGACGAGGTCCCCGGTGGGATCGTTGTGCACGGAAATGTCGATCACGAACACGTAACGGCCATCGCGGGAGGCCTGATGAATCCGGAAGCTCCGCGGAGGCAACAGGCGCCAACGAGGCGGCGGCTGGGGCACCAGCATATCCTTGCGAACCGCGCCCGACCGCAGGTCCGTGCCGTTCGCATCCAGCAGATGGTAGTGGTTCGAAACCAGCTTCGTCATACGGTCGAGGTAGACGCCTAGCGCCGGAGGCCCGCCAGACTCGTAAGCACGCACCGCGTCGGCAAACTCGTAGTCCACGATGCGGCGCAAAAACTGGTCCCGCTGCATCTTGCCCGGCGCGAACAGGAACGATGACAGAAAGAACGCGGCTACCCCGAACAGCAAGGTCGCGAGGAACCAGGCGAGGATGCGGGCGAAGATTCCTCTCATCGCTGTTCCGGCTCCATATCCAGCGAGGCGAATTGATAGCCCAGGCCGCGCAGGGTTCGAATCAGTTCGTTCGGCGCGTCGAGCTTCTTCCGCAGATGACTGATGTGTACGTCGATAGAGCGGTCGTAAGGCGTGGCCGGCCGATTGTAGAAGCGCTGGGCAATCTCGTCGCGCGAGACGACGCGGCCGGCGGCGCGCATCAGCACTTCCAGGATGTCGAACTCGATGGTCGTCAGTCCCACTTCACGCCCGTCCAGGGACACCTGCCGCGTGGCGGGATCGAGCCGGACTCCGCTGGATTCGACTGCCGAAAGCGGATCGCGCGCCTCGCTTTGAGTGCGCCGCAGAATCGCCCTCACGCGCGCCAGCAACTCCATCGGCTCGAACGGTTTTGGCAGATAGTCGTCGGCGCCTTCGTTGAGGCCGCGGATGCGGCTTTCGCTTTCGGTCCTGGCGGTCAACATCAGCACGGGCGTGTCGCGCTCGGTACGCAATCGTTTGAGCACCTCGAAGCCGTCCAGGCCCGGCATCATCACGTCGAGCAGAATCAGGTCGAAGCCCCCGCGCAGGGCCAGCTCCAGACCTTCGAAGCCGTTTTGCGCCGAGGTGACGTCGATTTCCTGATCGCGAAAAAAATCGCGCATCAGCGACGCGAGTTCCGCGTCGTCGTCGATCAACAAGAGATGAGCTGTGCCGGCCACTTGGCGCCTTTCCTAACGCACGCGTGAACTCCCCATTTTCACCCCCCAGTCTCGCGCCGGAGTAGCAGCGAGTCCTACTAAGTCCAAGCTATGCCGTCTGGAGGGCGCGGGAAAGGGCTGTTCTGCGAAGAAATGTTAAGCCAGCCGGGACGCGCGGCCGCTTTACAAAACTTTATCCTCCGGGGCCAACGGGGCGTTGTTCACTGGAGTTGACGGAGGGGCCGGCAGCCCACTTCGAATCAGATTCAACTACCCGGGAGAGCGCCCATGAGAGGCCTTAACCTGCTCGCCAGATCGATCGTATTTTCCGCCGCCGTCCTTACTTTGGGCGGCACGGTTTCAACGTTGGCAGCCACTGCGGAGGAGCAAGCCGCCACCGCCGCCAGCCTGCACGGAGTTATCACCGACCCATCGGGAGCGCTGGTCCCGGGTGCTGTGGTGCAGGTGCGTGGAGCCGGCGTCCAGCAGGTCGCCCGCACTGACGGTGACGGCAAGTACGCCTTCGCTGCACTCAGGCAGGGCGCCTACAAAGTGCGCATTCTCGCCAAGGGTTTTGCGCCGCGCGAGGAAACGATTGCAGCACTCGATGGCGCCGCCGTACTCGACGCGCAATTGCAAATCCAGAGCGAGGCTCAGACCGTCAACGTCGAGGACGAGATCGAGAAGATCACAACCGATCCGACTTCCAACGGCGGAGCGATTGTCCTGGGCACTAAGGAATTACAGGCCTTCTCCGACGATCCGGACGAGTTGCAGGAGCAGTTGCAGGCTTTGGCCGGACCGTCCACGGGGCCTGATGGGGGTCAGATCATGATCGACGGATTCTCGGGCAGCGGTTTGCCCCCGAAGTCGTCGATCCGCGAAATCCGGATCAACTCGAATCCCTTTTCGCCCGAGTTCGATCGCCCCGGCTTCGGCCGGATTGAAATCTTCACGAAGCCCGGCACGGATTCATACCACGGTTCCTTTTTCACGCAATTCAATAACCAGGATCTGAATTCCCGGAGTCCGCTTTTGACGCAGTCGACCAAGACCCCGTATTCGCAGAAGTTCTTCGGCGCCAGCTTCAGCGGCCCGATCACGAAGCAGAAGGCGTCGTTCGGCTTCGATTTCGAACGTCGCATGATCGACGAGAACGCCTTCATCTACGCGACTACGCTCGACAGCAACCTGAACCCCGTGCCGGTGAATCAAGGCGTGGTGACGCCGCAGACGCGCATGAGCTTTACGCCCCGCCTGGACCTGACGCTGAACCCGTCCAACACACTCAGCGCACGGTACCAGAACACGCGCATCGAAATGGACAAAGAAGGCATCGGCAACTACTCGCTGCTCTCGCAGGCCTACAACGAGAAAAGCACCGAGCAGAGCTTCCAACTCACCGAGACTGCCGTACTCTCGCCGCACGCGGTGAATGAAGTGAAGTTCCAGTATCGCCGCAGCGTGGTCGCGAACTACGGGAACAACACAAATCCACTCACGATCGTGCAGGGCGCATTCCAGGACGGCGGCGCGCAAATCGGCAACTCCGGCGCAACGAACAACAACCTCGAGCTTTCGAATGCCACGACTTTGACGCGCGGCTTCCACACCATCAAGTGGGGCGGCAGATTCCGCGAGTCCTTCATCGACGACACTTCGGTGAACAACTTCGGCGGTACTTACGCATTCTTCGGCGGCAGCGGCCCCCAGTTGGACGCCAATAACCAGGCCATCGCGGGAACCTCGGTGCAACTGACTGCCCTGGAAGTGTACCGGCGTACGCTGCTGTTCCAGCGGGCCGGGTTGAGCGGCGCGGAGATCCGCCTGCTGGGTGGCGGGGCTACGCAATTCACGCTGAATGCGGGCACGCCAACTACCTCGGTGCGCCAGTTCGACGCGGGTCTGTTCGTCAACGACGATTGGAAGATCCGTCCGAATCTGACCTTCAGTTATGGCCTGCGCTACGAAACGCAAACCAACATCCACGACTGGAGCGATCTGGCGCCCCGCTTCGGATTGGCCTGGGGCATCGACGGCGGCTCAAAGAAGCAAGCCAAGACGGTCTTGAGGCTGGGAGCCGGCGTGTTCTACGACCGCATCTCCGACAGCACGGCGCTCTCCGTCGCGCGCTACAACGGCACGACGCAACAGTCGTATTTCATCCAGAACCCGAATTTCTATCCCACTACTCCGACAGCGGAAGCGCTAGCCAGTTCCGCGCAGCCGCAGCAGCTTCGCCTACTGGATCCGGCCGCGCGCGCGCCGCGCAACTACCAGGCGACTCTGAGCGTGGAACGGCAACTGAGCAAGTACGCCAAGCTGAGTGTCTCTTACGTCGAGAGCCGGGGCGTGCATCTGTCCCGCCAGTTGAACGCGAACACCCCGCTGGACGGTGTGTATCCCTACGGCGACACCCAGTTGCGGCTGCTGTCCGAGACTACCGGTTACAGTCGCTCGCACCAGCTGATCGTGAGTCCGAACATCAACTACAAGAAGATGTTCCTGTTCGGGTTCTACTCGCTCTCTTATGGGCAGACCGATGCGGACGGCATGCCGGCGAATCCTTACAATCTGAAGTCCGAATGGGGACCGTCGTCCTTCGCGGATGTGCGGCACCGTTTCCTGATGGGCACGAACATCCCCCTGCCCTTCAAGTTCTCTGTGAGCCCGTTCTTCCTGGCCATGAGCGGCTCGCCGTACAACATCACCACCGGGCAGGATCCGCTGCACACCGGATATGCCAACGCTCGTCCAGCGCTGCTATCCGGAGTCACGGCCGGGAGTTGCAGCGGCACCGACCTGGTCTACAAGGACGGGTTCGGCTGCTTCGACCTCAATCCGGCAGCGGACATGACCACCATCGGGCGCAATTACGCACGCGGCCCCGGCAACATCAGCCTGAATCTGCGCGTCTCCAGATCCTGGTCTTTCGGCAGAAAAGGTGAGGGCGCAATGGGCGATTTTGGCCCACCGCCCGGAATGGGCGGCGTCCGCGGCGGTGGCGGTCCGCCTCCGGGCGGAGGCCCAGGCGGCGGTGGCCCTCCGGGAGGCGGCCCACCGCCGGGAGCGTTTGGCACGGCTGGAGGCACGGGCAAGAAGTACAGCCTGTCGGCCACCGTCAGCTTCCGCAACGTACTGAACCATCCGAACTACGGCAATCCGAGCGGCGATCTCTCGTCGCCGTACTTCGGGGAATACCGCAGTCTGGCTGGCTTCGGACCGATGGGTGCGGCGACTACGTACAACCGGAAGGTCGATCTGCAACTCAGGCTGTCGTTTTGACACTGAGGGCCGGGCCAGGGAGAAGCACTGCAATGCTGACACGGAGACGATTGATAACGATCGGGATGACCGCTCCGGGCTGGGCCGGCGCAACCCGCCTACTGGCTTTCGAGCGAGGGCAATTCTGGAACGAACGGCCCGCCGCGGAGTGGTCGGAGCAGGAGGTTCAGCAACTTCTTGCCCGGTCCCCGTGGGCCAAAGAAGCGGAAGTGCAGTTCAAACTGCCCGGCGGCGACGGACCCATGTCCGGCGGCGGCCCCGGTGGTGGCCCTGGCGGCGGCATGGGAGGACCTCCGGGAGGCCCTCCGGGCGACATTGGTGGTATGCCTCAAATGAAAGCCACCGTGCGCTGGGAGACCGCAGTCCCAGTCGTCGAGGCACAGAAGCACCAGCCGGATCCGGACGCCGCTCATCATTACGTTGTCAGTGTGAGCGGATTGCCTATGTTTGGCGGTCCGCCGGCGGGCGGCAGAGATGAACCGTCCGGCAGTTCGGAGCGGCCCAGGCGGCCCGCTCCCGACCCCGGCCATAGAAACGCCATGATCGGGTCTTTGAAGCAGTCCAGTGCGCTGCAGCGCAAAGGAAAAGACCAGATTGCGGCCGGCCGGGTGGGGGAACTGGAGGGCAGCGAAACCCCTACGCTGCTCTACTACTTCCCCCGCGCGGGCGATCCCATAACAGTGGCGGACAAAGAAGTCACTTTCGTCGCTCAGATCGGCCCACTGTTTTTGAAGGTCAAGTTCGCGCTCAGAGACATGCAGTATCACGGTCAGATTTCGCTCTGATCCGTACCCGGCCGTTCGAAAACCCTCAATTTCGGGCGGCCGGCTTTTTACAGCGTTGCTCGACCGACGCAGTTCGCGCGCGGTATCACCTCCGGTAACACCTCCATCGATCGATACAGTACTCTGAATTCCCTCTGCAAACCCCGCGCCCGTCGCCCGATGGGCAAACGGTTACTCGCTGTTACACTGGGTATCGTGGGGACAAGTTCGCGTAACGCGTCCCCGCGCAAATCCGTCATAGGTGTGTTCAGGAGGTCTGTGTCTCGAATTAAGTTCTGCTCGCGCGGGGTGTGTCTGTGCCTTCTCCTCACCCCGGCACTCATGTTGGGACAGGAAGCGGCGCGGCTGGCAGTTACGGTTCTCGATCCATCGGACGCGGCTGTTCCGGCCGCCAAGGTGACGGTTGTCGAAAAGGGCCGTGGGGCGACACGCGCGGGCGAGACTGAAGTCACGGGCACTGCCTATTTCAACGCTCTGAATCCGGGCTCCTACCGGGTCGAGGTCGAGAAGACCGGCTTTGAAAAGTACACCGTCGAAGATCTCCAATTGCACGCCCGCGATTTTCAGTCGCTGCGCCTGCAGGTCCGGGTCGCGGCGGCGGAGAAGTCCGAAGTCACGGTCAAGGGTGAAGTCGAGGGTGTGCAGATCGACCCCTCCACGGGTACGAACGTAAATGGCCGTTACGCGACCGATCTTCCCTCGAACGCACGTAGTATTCAGGCGCTGGTCCTGATGGCCCCGGGCGTGACCTTCGCGGGCGGCGAATTTGGTGGCGACGTAAACACGAACGGACTCCGTGCAAATACGAATTACTACACCCTGGACGGAGTTAGCGCGAACGCCGGTGCGGGCTCGGGCGGCGGTGGCGGCGGCTTGTTTGGCGGCGGCGGCATGGCCTTAACGTCGGCGCTCGCGACCACGGCGGCCGGCAACACGTACAACCTGATCACTCTCGACGCGCTGCAGGAGTTCCGCATTCAGACCTCCACATTCACGCCGGAGTTCGGGCGTTCGCCCGGCGCGCAGATCAGTCTCACGAGTCGAGGCGGGAGCAACTTCCTGCATGGGAGCGCATTCGGCTATTACCGAAGCGACAAGTTCAACGCGAGCGACTGGTTTTCGAACAGCGAGAACCTGCCGCAGGGGGTCTCGCACCTGGCCGATTATGGCGGCACACTGGGCGGAGCGCTGCAGCCGAACAAGACCTTCTTTTTTGCCGCTTTTGAGGGCCTCCGCCTGACTCAGCCGCGCACGGCCATCGACAGCGTGCCCAACAACGCCGTGCGCAATCTGGCATCCCCGGCGTTGTTGACTTATTTGCGAGCATTCCCCGTCCCGAACGGAGTTGAATTAGGCAACGGCGCCGCGCAGTTCCTGAGCGTTTACTCGCTGCCTTCGACCACCGATGCGGCCAGCCTGCGTCTCGACCGGACGATCAACAGCCATGTCAGCGCCTTCCTGCGTTACAGTTACACCCCCTCAACGAACAACTCCCGGGGGGGCTTAGGCAGCAGTTCGAATAGCGTGCAGGATTTCCACTCTTCCTCGCAGTCGGCGACGGCGGCCATGACTTTCGTCACCCGCGACGATTTCGTCAACGACATCCGGGTGAACGTCTCCCGCAGCAGTTTAAATACGAGTTCGACCATGGACAACTTCGGAGGCGCCGTGGTTCCGCCCGATTCGCTGCTATTTCCCTCGGGCGTCGATTCCACCACCGGCTCATATGGCTTCAACGTGATGGGCGTCGGCGGATTCTCCAAGGGCCAGGCCAGCGGGAACACTCAAAACCAGGGGAACTTTGTCTTCACCCAATCCGTGTCCGACGGCGGGCACCAATACAGGACCGGCTTCGACGTCCGCATCCTGATGCCGAGCTACCACTACAAGCCGTACAGTGTGAACGTCAGCTTTGACGGCATGGCCGGCATCAATGGCGGGCTGTTGACGGGCACAGCCACGAACTCGGTGGTCCGCTCCAGCGTTACCGATCGCTACCCGTTCTACCAGAACTACGCGTTTTACATCCAGGACAACTGGAAGAAAACGAACAGATTGACGCTTACTTACGGCTTCCGTTGGGACGTCAATCCGGCACCGAGCGCACGGACGGGGCAGAGCCTCCTGGCGCTCGATAGCTCCTTCAATCTCACCGCTTCCAACAAGCTTTACGGGACCAGTTGGTTCAATATCGCGCCCCGCTTCGGAATGGCGTACCAACTCCGCGGCAGCGGAGACCACGTGACGCTGGTTCGTGGCGGTATCGGCGTGTTTTACGATACCGGCTACGGTTCGAGCGCGAGTGCGTTTGACAGTGCGCCATATGTCAACAGCGTCGTCACCACGCTGCCCGCATTCCCTCTCACCTCCTCCGTGTTAATTGTCCCGGGTTTGCCGCCAGTGAAGCCGTACGGGATGGTGATGGGCGCTGATCCGAACCTGAAATCACCGCTGGTGTACCAGTGGAACGTGATTCTGGAACGCTGGTTTGGCTCAGGCCAGAGCGTCAGCATAGGCTATGTCGGGACGGCCGGACGGCGGCTGTTGCGTCAGGAGAATGCGGGCTCGTTCTTCAGCACCGACTACAACCTGCTCCAGATCACGTCGAATGGAGCGCAGTCGGATTATCACGGCCTGCAGGCCCAATACCGCCGCACGCTGAGCAAGCGACTGCAGGCGCAGGTCGCCTATACCTACAGCCACTCACTCGATACGGCATCGAACGACTTGGGCGGCGGCGGCTTTGCTTTGCTGCTGAGCAACCCGAGGGGTAGTTCCGATTTCGATATCAGGCACAACCTGAATGCTACGGCCAGCTTCCAGATTTGGAACCCCAAGCCCGCGCCGCTGCGCTGGGTGCTGGGGCACTGGTTCCTGGATGGCGTCTTCACCTACCGTACGGCGCTGCCGTTCGATGTCAGCGGCATTTTGACCCAGGACGCCAATGCCGACTCCACCAGCATCACCGGATCGAGCACCAGTTTCTTCTTCGCTTCGGTTCGCCCGGACTTGACTGGCGCTCCGGTGTGGATCACCGACAACAAGGCGCCCGGCGGAAAGCGGTTGAATCGCGCCGCCTTCACCACTCCAGCCAACGGATATCAGGGCAACCTGGGGCGCAATGTGCTGCGCGGCTTCGATGCCATGCAGGCCGATCTGGCGGTGCGGCGGCAGTTCCCGATTGGGGACCGCTTCAACCTCCAACTCCGGCTGGATGCTTTCAATGCACTGAACCACCCGAACTTCGCCAACCCGTCGTCGCAAAAGGGTGCGAGCTTCCAAAGCCCCTTCTTTGGCGTTTCCACGCAGATGCTTTACTCCGCGGGCATCGGCGGCGGGATGAACCCGTCCCAGACCGCTGGTGGCCCCAGGTCGGTTCAGTTCTCATTGCGCTTGCAGTTCTAGGGGCCTCATCGCCGAGCGAATCGAGCATGCCGCCTAAACGCGCGGCCTGCTGAAGTTTAGCGATCTTCAAGGAATTGGACTTTACAATTCAATAGCCTAGAAAGACGACCCGCTGATTTCAGCGGGTCGTCTTTTTGGTGCTAGTGGATGAGTGCTCAGATTGGATTCAATCGCAACAATCGGATGGAAGCCCCCGAGTGTTTGCGCGATCCTGTTCCCGTGGCCGCCGAGCGCGGCTTGAGCGGATCAACGGGAGGGTGAGATGCTGAATCCGGACGAGTGTTGGAATTCGATTCTGCAACGCGACAAGAACTGCGACGGCCGTTTCTACTTCGGTGTTCTGAGCACTGGCGTGTATTGCAGGCCGTCCTGCCCGGCGCGCAGACCGCTCCGGAAGAACGTGCGTTTCTATGAAGCGCCCGCGGAAGCCGCGAGCGACGGTCTGCGGCCCTGCCTGCGCTGCCGCCCGCTGGACGCCTCCATCGCGGCTGCAACCGCCGCTGCAATGGGCAGCCTGTGCCGGTACATCGAGGACAACATCGGGCGTACGGTGACGCTCGATGAACTCGCCGGGCGAGCTGGACTCAGCCCGGCCTACCTCCAGCGGCTTTTCAAGTCCGTGGTCGGAGTGTCCCCCAAGCACTACGTGGACGCCAGCCGGATAAGGAAACTGAAAGACGAACTGCGTACATCAAAAGACGTGGCAGAGGCCGTCTACGGCGCCGGGTTCGGCTCCTCGAGCCGGGTCTACGAGCGCTCGGATGGGCGCCTCGGGATGACGCCGGGAGAGTATCGCAAGGGCGCGTCAGGGGTAGCCGTCACCTACGCGCCCATCGAGTCATCCCTGGGTCTACTGCTGCTGGGCGCTACGGACCGGGGCATCTGTTTCCTCCAGTTCGGCGAATCCGTCGAGAGCCTCGTGGCGGAGTTGCGGCGTGAGTACCCGGCTGCCAGCCTCGAACCCATGAGCGCGCCGTGCCCGCGGGAATTCGAGCGCTGGGTCAACGTGTTGAACCAGTATCTGGAGGGGCAGGAACTTCAGCCGGAATTGCCGCTAGACGTTCGCTCAACGGCGTTTCAGATGAAGGTCTGGACCTACCTGCAGTCAATTCCGAATGGCCGCGTGGAGTCGTACGGCGAAGTTGCGGCGGGCATCGGCCAGCCCGGGGCGGCGCGCGCAGTCGGCCGGGCCTGCGCCACCAACCGTGTGGCGATTGTCATCCCCTGCCACCGCGTCATCCGGGGCGGCGGGGAACTCGGCGAGTACCGCTGGGGCGTCCCACGCAAGCGGGCGCTGCTCGATCTGGAGCGGGGGCGGAATGCACGGAGCACAGCCGCGAAGGCGGTCGAAACAAGCGACTGAAGGACGACCTTGTTAGTAACTGCTCGTTAGATCCGCGTCCTAAGAGCGCGCCTGTTCCCGTCCACGCGGGCTTTGGTAGAACCACCTGACACCCGCTTACCACACATCCCACAGTTCAAGGTGTTGAACCGGTTTTACAGTACGTGCTGAAATAGAAAGAAATCCCCGCAAGGAGATCCATTGCAGCAGACTGCCATCCTCGCCCTGGAGGACGGAACCGTTTTCCAGGGTCGCGCGTATGGCGCACGCACAGTGCGCACCGGTGAGGTCGTTTTTAACACCTCGCTCACCGGCTATCAGGAAGTTTTCACAGATCCATCCTACAGTGGGCAAATCGTCGTTTTGACGAACCCCCAGATCGGGAATTACGGAACCAACGCCGACGACGACGAAGCCGCTCGCGCCTGGATCGAGGGGCTGATCGTCCGCGAATGGAGCGAGGTCCCCAGCAACTGGCGCTCCAGCGAAACAGCCGACGCATTTCTGGCCCGCCAGGGCGTCCCGGTTGCCTCCGAGCTGGACACGCGCGCCATCGTGCGCAAACTGCGTTCGGGCGGCGTGCTGCGCGGCGCATTGTCCACTGCCGGCTACTCTGCCGCCGACCTCATCGAGATCGCCAAGAACTGTCCGTCGATGGCAGGTCTCGATCTGGCTACGCGGGTGAGCACGCTGGAGTCCTACCGCTGGACCGAGCCGGCGAAACCCTGCTCCCCCTCGGAGCGGATTCACAACGCCGAGCAAGGCAAGTTCCACGTCGTCGCTTTCGACTACGGGATCAAGCGCAACATCCTGCGACGTTTGGCCACCGTGGGCGCCCATCTGACGGTAGTGCCGGCCGGAACCACGGCCGAGGAGGTGCTGGCGCTCAAACCCGACGGCATCTTCTTATCCAACGGACCCGGCGACCCGGAGCCGCTGCAATTCCAAGCCGAGCAGATCCGCAAGCTGATCGGGCGCGCCCCGATCTTCGGCATCTGCCTGGGCCACCAGATTCTGGGCCTCGCGCTCGGGGGCAAGACCTTCAAGCTGAAGTTCGGCCATCGCGGCATCAACCATCCGGTGTTGAACCGCCGCACGGGCAGGGTCGAAATCACCGTGCAGAATCACGGCTTTTGCGTCGATCCCGACTCGCTGAAAGATAGCGAAGTCGAACTGACGCACGTGAACCTCAACGACCAGACAGTGGAGGGCTTGCGCCATCGCAACGAGCCGCTGTTCTGCGTGCAGTACCACCCGGAGGCGGCGCCCGGCCCGCACGACTCGCAGTATCTGTTCGACGATTTCGCCGTCATGATGAGGGAGTTCGCTGGTGCCTAAGAGAACTGACCTGAAGCGCATTCTAATCATCGGCTCAGGGCCCATCGTGATCGGCCAGGCCTGCGAATTCGACTACTCCGGAGCGCAGGCGTGCAAGGCGCTTCGCAGCGAGGGTTACGAGGTCATTCTGATCAACTCGAACCCTGCGACGATCATGACCGACCCTGACCTCGCCGACCGAACCTACATCGAGCCGCTGACCGTCGAACACGCCACCGAAATCATCCGCAAGGAGCGCCCCGACGCCCTGCTCTCCACCGTCGGCGGGCAGACGGGGTTGAACCTGGCCGTGGACCTGGCCGAGGCGGGTGTGCTCGACAGGTACGGCGTCGAGTTGATCGGCGCCAAGATCGAATCGATCAAAAAGGCCGAGGACCGGCTGCTGTTCAAAGACGCGATGCGGAAAATCGGTCTGGAAACGCCGCAATCACGTCTGCTCAAGACCATTGACGACGGGTTGGAGTTCGCGAGGAAGATCGGCTACCCGCTGATCCTGCGCCCGAGTTTCACGCTGGGCGGCACCGGCGGCGGCATCGCGTACAACCGCGAGGATCTTGAAAACATCCTCGAAAAAGGGCTCGACCTCTCGCCGGTTCACGAGGTACTGGCCGAGGAGAGCGTGCTCGGCTGGAAAGAGTTCGAGTTGGAGGTGATGCGCGATCTGGCGGACAACGCCATCATCGTTTGCTCCATCGAGAACTTCGACCCGATGGGCGTCCACACGGGCGATTCCGTGACAGTGGCCCCGGCGCAGACGCTAACCGACCGCGAGTACCAGATGATGCGCGACGGCGCCATCCGCTGCCTGCGCGAAATCGGCG
>Ga0118677_10002606_pt1 | contig 35864 bp, 34 predicted proteins | sample AliMusrvi5mmetaG_FD_86154 | JGI IMG/M metagenome (GOLD analysis project Ga0118677, IMG submission 86154)
CCACGCCATAGCGCGTGAGCGCCTCCACCTCGCGCAGACCATGCGGGGTTTCGATGAAGCCGGGGCAGACCGCATTGCAGCGGATATTGCGCTCACGAAATTCCACGGCAATGGCGCGCGCAAACATGTGCACCGCGCCCTTGGTCAGGTTGTAAAGCACCTCCATGGGCGTGGCCGCCACCGCCGAGATGGACGAGGTGCAGACAATGCGCCCGCCGCCTGCTGCCAGCATGCCGGGCAGCACCGCGCGCGTCATCAGGAACATGGAGCGCACATTGACGTCCATGAGCTGGTCGTACTCTGCGTCGGTGGTTTCCAGAAAGGGCTTCACCACAATCGTGCCGGCATGGTTGAAGAGCACGGTGGGCGCGCCAAAGCGGGTTGTGGCATGGGCCACTGCGGCGTCCACCTGATCGCGCTTAGACACATCGGCCACGGCAAAGGTGGCCTGCTGGCCCGCGGCCTGCAACTCGGCGGCCAGGGCTACGCCCAGGTCGGCCTGCCGGTCGACGATGGTGACGCGCGCACCCTCGGCCGCAAACAGGCGGGCTGCGGCCGCGCCGCAACCGGAGGCCCCACCGGAAATCAAGGCACTGTGGCCTGCAAGACGCTGTGACATGGTGAGTCTCCTGAAGGGGTGGCCGCCGGGCGGCGGTGCGTTACCTAAACCGCGCGCAGATGCCAGGCCTTGGGCCGGGTGAAAGTGGCAATGCCGTAGGTGGACAGGGTCAGGCCCACGCCCGAGTCACCGTGTCCGCTCCAGGGCAGGCGCGGGCTGACGCGGTCGCAGCAGTTCCAGTAAACGCTGCCGGCGTTCACCTGCGTCAGCAACGTCTTGGCGCGCGCCTCGTCGGGCGTGTAGACGCCGGCGGTCAGGCCGTAGCGCGTGTCGTTCATCAGCTTGACCGCTTCGGCATCACCCGCCACCCTCTGGATGCCGATGATCGGGCCGAAGCTCTCTTCGCGCATCAACTCCATGCTGTGGTTGACATTGGAGAAAACCGTCGGTGCGTACCAGTTTCCGGGGCCGCTCAGGCGTGTGCCGCCCAGCAGCAGCGTGGCGCCTTTCGCCTTGGCGTCGGCCACCTGGGTGTCGAGCACGGCGAGCTGCGGCGCTCGCGTGATGGCGCCGATGTACGTGTCCTCGCTGGCCGGGTCACCGACCTTGAAGCCGCGCACGGTCTCGACAAAAGCGGCGACGAAGGCGTCGTAGATCTTCTCGTGCACGTAGATCCGCTCGACCGAGCAGCAGCTCTGGCCGGTGTTGTACATGGCGCCGTCGGCCAGCGACTCGGCTGCGGCCCTCGGGTCGGCGTTCTCGCAGACGTAGGTCGGGTCCTTGCCGCCGAGTTCGAGCTGCAGCTTGACCATGCGCGGCCCGAGCGCCTGCGCGATGCGCGCGCCGGTGGCGTAGGAGCCGGTAAAGAACAGGCCGTCGATTCTCTGCTCCAGCAGCGCCTGCCCGACATCACCGCCACCGACGACGGCGATGAAGACATCCTGCGGGATGCCCGCGCCATGAAGCAGCCGGGCCATCGCCAGGCCGGTGAGCGTCGCGAACTCGGACGCCTTGTAGAGCACGGCGTTGCCAGTGAGCAGCGCCGGAATGTAGACGTTGCCGCCGACAAACCAGGGGTAGTTCCAGGCTGAGATGTTGACCACCAGACCGAGCGGTGTGTGCTGGATCTGCTCGGTCATGCCGCCATCGGCAAACACGGTTTCGGTCGCGAGCTGGGCATCGACTTCTTTCAGGAAAAAGTCAATGCGCCCGAGCAGACCGTTGAGCTCATTGCGCGACATCTTGATCGGCTTGCCGGTCTCGCTCGTCATGATGGCGGCCAGCGCGTCGAGCTCGGCCACGACGCCGGAGCGAAAGCGCGTGATGCAGGCCTTGCGCTCCGCCAGCGGCACGGCCAGCCAGCCGGGTTGTGCCGCACGCGCGCGGGTGGCCTTGGCCGCGACCGAGGCGGCATCGTCGGCCGGCACGGTTGTGATCAGGGCGCCGTTGGCCGGATTGTGAATGGCGAGTTGGTTCATGCTTTGGTTTCCGTTCTGGCTTTGGCGGCTTGCGCCGCATCGAGAAAATCGTTGAGCAAGGGCGTGTCGTCGAGTGTGCCGAGGTCGGCGTGGTGAAACTCGGGGTGCCACTGCACAGCTGCCACGTAGGCCGGCCCGGTGTAGCGGATGGCCTCGATCATGCCGTCGTCCGGGCAGCGCGCTTCTACCACGAAGCCGGCGGCCAGGTCCTTGATGCCCTGGTGGTGGATGCTGTTGATCTTGCAGCTTGGCGCGCCCTCCAGCAGCGCCTGCATGCGGCTGTCGGGCACGATCTCGAGATCATGAAAGTTGTGGTCGTAGCGGTCGGCGTCGCGGTGCACCAGCGCGCCGGGGCGCTGCGTGCCGATGTCCTGCAATAGCGTGCCGCCAAAGGCGACGTTGATCAGCTGCAGGCCGCGGCAGACGCCGAACACCGGCTTGCCGGCGGCGACAAAGGCCTTGATCAGCGCGATCTCGTATTCGTCACGGATGCGGTCGCCGCTCCAGCGCTCCTCCAGCGGCGTCTCGCCATAACTGCCGGGCCAGACGTCGGCCCCGCCGTGCAGCACCAGGCCGTCGAGCCATTGCGCGTAGTCGCCGAAATGCGGTTCGGTTTCGGCTGTGTCGCCGGCCGGTGACGGGATCATGACCGGCAGCGCGCCAGTCGACATGACCCAGTGCGCCATCGACTGCTCGATGTACTGCAGCGTCTTCTTGGCAAACACCGTGCGGGTCGGGTCCGGGTGCAGGAAGCAGGCGCTGATGCCGATCTTGAGGCGTTCTTTCATCTGAGAATCTCGGTAAACCTTCTATCGCAATAGTCAACTCGTTTCGTCATTGCGGGCCTGACCCGCAATCCATGTGGGTGCACCACTGGATGCCGGATCAAGTCCGGCATGACAACTGGCTTCACATCGCCGCCTTGAACAAGGCTTCAAAGTCGGCCGAGGTGCAGGGCCGCGGATTGGTCTGGTGGCAGATATCGGCCGTGGCCACCTGCACCAGGCGCGCCAGGTGCTCGGGCTTGACGCCGTGCGCGGCCAGGCCGCCGCTGATGCCGATGCCGGCCTTGAGCTGCTTGAGCCAGGGCACGAAGGCCGTGCCACCGCCGGCAACCTGGCAGACGTGCGCCAGTTCGTCGAACTTGGACGGCACCATTTGCTGGTTCCACTCCAGCACGGTGTCGATCATCAGCGCATTGGCTAGGCCGTGGTGCATGTCGCAAACAGCGCCCAGCGCGTGCGCGCACGAGTGCACGGCGCCCAAGTCCTTCTGGAACGCGATCGCGCCCATCATCGAAGCCATCATCATGTCGGAGCGCGCCTGTAACTGGCTCGACTGTTTGACCGCCGTCAGCAGCGCTGCGGCGGCGATGCGCGTGCCCTCCAACGCGATGCCGTCGCACAACGGATGGTAGGCCGGCGACAGGTAGCTCTCGATGTTGTGCGTGAGCGCGTCCATGCCGGTGGCCGCCGTCATGGCGGGTGGCAAACCGAGTGTCAGGATCGGGTCGGCAAAGACGCAGCGCGCCAGGATCTTCGGACTGAAGACGACGCGCTTGAGGTGCGTATCGTTCTCGCTCACGACGCTGGAGCGCCCGACTTCGGAGCCGGTGCCCGAGGTGGTCGGCAGCGCGACGAAGTATGGCAATTCGTTCTGGATGGGCCGCACCTGCGGGTGGTCCCACACGTATTCGAGGATGTCGCCCTCATGCGTGGCGGCCACGCCAACGACCTTGGCCACGTCGAGCGCGGCACCGCCGCCGAAGCCGATGATGCAGTCGGCCCGATGCGCCTTGTAGGCCGCTGCGCCGTCCATCACCTGGCTGCAGGTCGGGTTGCCGAAGACACCGGAGAACACGGCCACCTCAAGCCCGCCCAGATGACTCTTGAATTCGGCGAGCACCGGCAGCGCGCCCAGCGCCCGGTCGGTCACGATCAGGGGGCGTTTGCACCCGGCTTCGAGCAGGTGCGCCGCGACCAGCTTGCGCGCATCGGCGCCAAATTTGATCGCTGTGGGAAAGGAGAAGTTGGTGATGGTCATGGTGTTTCTCTATATGATTTCGAAATAGCGTTTGAGTTCCCAGTCGGTCACGCCGTCAAGCCACTGGCGCCATTCCCAGTCGCGGGTGGCGGCAAAGTGGTCGACAAAACCGTCGCCGAGCCAGTCGCGCGCGATCGCCGATTGTTCGAAGATGCGCGTGGTCTCGATCAGCGTGCGCGGCGCGCGCGCGACCTTTTCGGCGCCGACATTGGTGCCGGTGATCGGAGGTGTCGTGAGTTTCAAACCTTTCTCGACGCCGTTCAGGCCGGCGGCAATCACCGCGGCCATCGCCAGATAGGGGTTGACGTCAGCGCCGGGGCAGCGTGTCTCCAGCCGCGTGGCTTTCGGGCTGCCGGCGATGACGCGAAAGCTCGCCGTGCGGTTGTCCATGCCCCAGGTCGGTTTGACCGGCGCCCAGAAGCCGTCCACCAGGCGCTTGTAGCTGTTGATGGTGGGCCAAATCATGGGCGCGAAGTCCATCATGCAGGCCACCTGACCGGCCAAGTAGCTCTCGAACACCTTGCTCATCTTGCGCGGGCTCTTCGCGTCGAAGAACAGGTTGCTCTTGCCGTCCGACAGGCTCTGATGGATGTGGCCGCTGCAGCCCGGCAGTTTCTGGTTAGGCTTGGCCATGAAGCTGGGCATGATGCCAAAGCCGGCGCCGATCTCTTTTGTGCCGGTCTTGAAAAGGATGGCGCGGTCGGCCTGCTCCAGCGCCTCGCTGAATCCGATCGCCGCCTCGTAGACGCCGGGCCCGGTCTCGGTGTGCAGGCCTTCGATCGGCACGCCAAAGGCCAGCATTTCGTCCATGATGGCATTGAAGAAATCGCTGTTTTGGTTCATGCGCAGCAGCGAGTACCCGAACATACCCGGCGTCAGTTGTTCCGGCTCCACGCCCTTTTTCGCTGCCCAGCTCTGCGGTGTCTCCAGGAAGTTGAACCACTCGAATTCCATGCCGGTCATGACCTTGAAGCCCATCTTCTCGGCGCGCTTGAGCACACGCTTCAAAGTCTGGCGCGGGCATTGGGCGTGCGGCGTGCCGTCGGCATTGACGAACTCGCCCAGGAAGAAGGGCACATCGTTGTCCCACGGCACGTGGCGCGCCGTGTTGAAGTCGATGCGGGCCAGCGCGTCCGGAAAGCCGTGTTGCCAACCAGTGGCAGTTGTGTTGTCGTAGGTGACGTCCATCATGTCCCAGCCCAGCACGACGTCGCAAAAGCCGAAGCCGCCCGCCGGGTAGGGCTCGGCCGCCCCGAGGAACTTGTCGCGGTGCAGGTATTTGCCACGCAGGATGCCGTCGATGTCGCTCACCGCCACCTTGACCTTGGGCGCGATGGATCGCTGGACTGCGGTCACAGCCGGATGCTGGCTGGGTGCTGTCTTTGCTGTCTTGCTTGCCACGTCGCTCTCCTCGTTGTGTTTCGCTGCGTCGGGTTGCTCAGGCTGGTGCCGCCGAAGCGATGTCCATGTCCTGCAAGGCCAGCGCCATCGCGTGCACGGCCTGTTCGATCTCATCGGGGCCGATGGCGCCGATGCAGCCGACGCGGAAGGTCTCGATCTGCGTCAGTTTACCGGGGTACAGGATGAAGCCGCGCGCGCGCGCCGCGGCATAAAAGGTCTTGAAGTCGTAGGCCGGATGCGCCGGCGCGTGGAAGGTCACGATGATCGGCGCCTGCGCGGCCGGGTCCAGGAACGGCTTGAAGCCCAGGCGCGCCATGCCGGCGATCAGCGTTTCGTAGTTGCGCGTGTAGCGGGCCAGGCGCGCGCTCTGGCCGCCTTCGAGCTCGAACTGCGCGATCGCCTCGTGCAGCGCCACCACCACATGGGTCGGCGGCGTGAAGCGCCACTGCGTTGTCTTCTCCATGTAGACGTACTGGTCGTGCAGGTCCATCGCGAGCGACTGGCTGCGCCCGGCACAGCCATCGAGCACGGCTTTGCGGATGAAGACGAAGCCCATGCCGGGCACGCCTTCGAGGCACTTGCCGCTGGCTGCGATCAGGGCGTCAAAGCGCGTCTTGCGCGCGTCGATCTCGAGCGCGCCGAAGGAGCTCATGGCATCGACGATCAGGCCGCGGTTCTGCGCGGCGCAGACGTCGGCGACGGCCTGCAGCGGGTTGAGCACGCCGGCGCCGGTTTCGCAGTGGATCAGGATCACGTGGGTGATCGAGGCGTCTTCGCCGAGTTTCCTCGCCAGCGCCGCCGGATCGATCGGCGTGGCCTCGTCGAAACCGAGCACCGAGCAGCGCCGGCCCATCATGCCGGTCAGCTTGGCCGCGCGCTTGGAGTACGCGCCGTTGTCGAGCACCAGCACATGGCCGTCGTGCGGCACCAGGGTTGCCACCGCGGCCTCGACGCTGAAGGTGCCGCTGCCCTGCAAGGGCACGACGACATGGCTGGCGTGCCCGTGAATGACATCGAGCAGGCTGCTGCGCACGCTGGCGGTCACGGCGTTGAAGTCGGCGTCCCACGAGCCCCAGTCGCGCAGCATCGCGAGCTTGGTGCGCAAGGTGGTGGTCAGCGGTCCGGGGGTCAGCAGGATCTTGTCGCGGTCCATGAAGGTCTCCTTGTTCAGATTCGATTTTCGGACTATTTGTTCAGTTGTCAGCGCAATGACATCCGGGTGCTGCATGACAACGTCGGTTGGCGTGACGCGCGCGGCAATCCATGTCTCTACCGCCCGCCGGTCTTCCACGCCTGCGTGCGCTTGTTGCTCCACCGCGCCAGCACCATGAACAGCAGGGTGGCGACGGTGGAGGACAGCGCGATCAGCACCGCCATCGCCGCTGCTGCGCCGATTTCGCCGGCCTCGTCGAGGTTCAGGATGGCGATCGAGGCCACCTTGGTCTCGGGCGAATAGAGGAAGACCACGGCCGAGATCGTCGTCATCGCGTTGATGAAGAAGTAGCGCGACATGTCAATCAGCGCCGGCGCGCATAGCGGCAGCGTGACGCGCCAGAAGGTCTTGTAGAACGGCACCTTGAGCGAGGCGCTGACCGCTTCGAATTCGCTGTCCAGGCTCTTCAGGGCGGTGATTGCTGTCAGGTGCCCGGTGGTGTAGAAGTGCACGATGGTGCACAGCGTGAGCAAGGTCAGCGTGTGGTACAGGCCGCCCAGCGGGTTGGCCGGATCGTTGAAGAAGAATATGTAGCCCAAGCCCAGCACCAGGCCCGGCACCGCCATCGGCAGCACGGCCAGCAGGCGCACCAGCGAGCGCAGGCCGTCCATGCCCTTCGTCTTTTCGAGCAGGTAGGCGCCGCAGAACACCAGCAGCGTGCCCAGCAGCGCAGTGCCGGCGGCCATCTTCAGGCTGTTGAAGAAGGCCTCGCCGACTTCGGCGTCGAGCAGGCCCATCGCGTAGTGGCGCAGGCTCGGGCTGAGGTTGTAGGGCCAGAACGAGGCGAAGGAGGCGAACACCGCCATGCCCAGCATGGCCAGCATCAGCGCCGCGATCGCCATGCAGTACAGGGTCATGAGCCGGTCATAGGTCGGAGCGGGCCGTGGCGAATACGGCACGGCGCGCGCTGTGAGCATGGCCGTCTGGCGTCGGCTCACGTAGTTGTCAACACCGAAGCTCAGCACGGCGGGTGCGAGCAGCAGGATGGCCACGACCGCGCCCTTGGAGAAGTCCTGCTGGCCGATCACCAGCTTGAAGACATCGGTGGCCAGCACATTGAAGTTGCCGCCAATCACCTTGGGGATGCCGAAGTCGGTCATGACCAGCGTGAAGGTCACCAGTGCGGCCGAGATCAGGCCGTACTTGGCGCCGGGCAGGGTGATGGTGAAGAACTTGCGCATCGCTGTCGTGCCCATGGCGTCGGCGGCTTCATACAGGCGCGCGTCCGACAGGCTCAGCGCCGTCACGAGGATCATCAGCGTGTGCGGAAACACCGACAGGCACTCGGCCAGCACGATGCCCGGCGCGCCGTAGATCTGGTCGAAGCCGATGCCCTGCATCCAGCCCTTGAGCAGGCCCTGGTTGCCGAACCAGTAGATCAGGGAGATGGCCGACAGCAGCGACGGCGCCAGCAGCGGGATCAGCGTGATGCCGCGAAACAGCGGCTTGAACGGCATGCAGGAGCGCGTCAGCGCATAGGCAAAGGTGAAGGCCAGCGGCAGCACGATCAGCGTCACCAGGGACGAGACCCACATGCTGTTCCAGACACTGCCGAGCAGCGCCGGCGTCTGGGCGTAGGAGATGAAGTTGTCGAACCAGACAAACTCTTCGTGGCGTCCCTGCAGCGCCTGCATCAGGATCGCCAGCAGCGGCGCGGCGAGAAAGGCCAGCAGCGCCAGCGCAATCAAGGCCAGGATCAGTTGCGCCAGGCGATCGGTCCAGTGCTGCCTGAGCTTGACGGCACGCGTGGTCAGGGGCGTGGACAGAACGGCGCTCATCAGAACACCTTGATGCGTTCAGGCAGCAGCTTGAGCGTGATGGTCGAGCCGACCTGCAGCGATTGCTCGGACAGGAAGTTGAGCGAAAGGTAGACCATCAATTTCTGCGCCCCCAGCGCCGGCGACAGCACGTGGACGTGGCAGTAGGAGCCGAGAAATTCGATCTTGTCGATCTGTGCGTCAAACACATGCGCGTCACCGGGCGCGATCGGGCGCGCCAGCACGTCTTCGGGCCGCAGGTAGACGCGCGCCACCTCGCGGTCTTCGCCGGCGCAGGGCAGGCGCATGCTGCCGAAGATCAGCTCACCCTGCGCCAGCCGCGCCGGCAGCACGTTGATCTTGCCGACGAAGTCGGCCACGAAGGGCGAGGCCGGCTCGCGGTAGATGTCCATCGGCGTGCCGACCTGCTCGATCACGCCATGGTTCATCACCACGATGCGGTCGGCCACGCTCAGCGCTTCTTCCTGGTCGTGCGTCACCATGATGGTGGTGACGCCGAGTTTTTGCTGCAGCGTGCGGATCTCCTGGCGCAAGCGGATGCGCTCGAGCGCATCGAGCGCGGAGAGCGGCTCGTCGAGCAGCAGCAGGCTCGGCGCGGTGGCGAGCGCGCGCGCCAGCGCAATGCGCTGCTGCTGCCCGCCCGAGAGCTGGCCCGGATACTTGGCGTCGCTGTTGGGCAGGCCGACCAGCTTGAGCAGCTCGGTCACGCGCTGCTTGATCTCGCTGCGCGGTGTCTTGCGGTTGACCAGGCCGTAGGCGACGTTGTCGGCCACGCTCAGATTCGGAAACAGGGCGTAGCTCTGGAACACGATGCCGTAGTCGCGCAGCGCCGGCGGCAGCAGCGAGATGTCGCGCCCGGCCTGCGTGATGCTGCCCGCGGTCTGCGTCTCCAGGCCGGCAATGATGCGCAGCAGCGTTGTCTTGCCGCAACCCGAGGGGCCCAGGAAACAGACGAACTCGCCTTTGCGGATCGCCAGGTCGATGTCTTGCAGTGCCGTGAAGTTGCCAAATTCCTTGCGGATATGGCGCAGATCGAGGAAGGAGTCTTGACTCATGCGCAGCAATGAAAAGGGCCGCGTGTTTCAGGCAGGCGGCCCAGGGGTTGTGACGGCGATCAGCGTTTTTCGGTCTTGCCGTCGTAGCGGGTGGTCCATTCCTTGAGGATGCGCTCGCGCTGTTCGGCGGCGTAGTTGAAGTCAAGCTTGACCAGGCGCGCTTCGTAGTCCTTGGGCACATTGGCCAGCGGCGCGGCAACGCCCGGCTGCGCGGTGATGGCGAAGTTCTTGCCGTACAGCAGCATGGCGTCCTTGCTCGAAGCCCAGTCAGCCAACTTCTTGGCGGCCTCGAGTTTCTTCGTACCCTTGTGGATGGCAAAGGCCTCCAGGTCCCAACCCAGGCCTTCCTTCGGGAAGATCAGGTCGATCGGCGCGCCCTTGGCCTTGTTCGTGTTGCCGCGGTATTCAAACGAAATGCCCATCACGAATTCGCCGCTGGCCGCCATGTTGCAGGGCTTGGAGCCCGAGTGCGTGTACTGCGCGATGTTGTTGTGCAGGCCGTCCATGTACTTCCAGCCGCCGCCCTTGCCGTCCTTGTCGCCGAACAGCGTGAGCCAGGCCACGACGTCAAAGTAGCCGGTGCCGCTGGAGGCAGGATTGGGCATCACGATCTGGCCCTTGTAGACCGGCTTGGTCAGGTCCTGCCAGGACTCCGGTTTCGGGATGTTCTTCTTCTGCGCCTCGACCGTGTTGAAGCACACGGTGGCACCCCATACGTCCATGCCGAACCAGGCCGGCGGCGTCTTCTTGTCGCGGTACTGGCTCATGATGGCGTCGAGGTTCAGCGGCGCGTAGGGGATCAGCATGCCCTGCTTGTCGAGCAGCGCCAGGCTGGAGGCGGCCACGCCCATTACGGCGTCGGCCTGCGGGTTGGCCTTTTCAGCCAGCAGCTTGGCGGTGATGACGCCGGTGGAGTCGCGCACCCACTTAATTTCGATGTCAGGGTAGGACTTGTTGAAGCCCTCTTGATAGGCTTTCAGCTGGTCGGTTTCCAGCGCGGTGTAGACCAGCAACTGGGTTTTCTGAGCGGACGCGACGCTGGCGAGCGCCAGCAGGCCGGTCAGTACAAGGGACTTGGACAAGGTGGACAAGCGCACGTGAAGCTCCTTCGAGTAAAAGTTGCAATGCTGTGACCTGACGATGACATTGTGATGACAAATGCCCCCGTGCACTCGGATTTATTTGACGCTGACTTTTTCCTTTTGTCAATTGTGTTTTGCAAATTGTCAACAAAAGCCTTTTATGCTGTAATAAAAACATGACCGCGCTCCACCCCACCATCGCCTTGCTGCAAAGCAGCTCACTCACCACCGTGGTGCAACAGGAAATCGAGCGCGCCATTTTGGTGGGCGACTATGCGCCGGGCTCGAAGCTCAACGAGGCGGCGCTGGCGGAAAAGATGGGCGTCTCGCGCGGGCCGGTGCGCGAGGCCTTTCGCATGCTCGACGAAGCCGGCCTGGTTCGCACCGAGAAGAACCGCGGCGTTTTCGTGCGCGCGATCCCGGTTGACGAGGCGCTGGAGATTTTCGACCTGCGCGCCGCCATGGACGACTGGGTCGGCAAGCGGCTGGCGGCCTGCATCACGGACGAGCAGATCAAGGAGATCAAGGCGCTGGTGGCGGAGATGGAGAAGGCCGTGAAGGCGCAGGACGCGCGCCAGTACCACGTGCTCAACCTCAGGTTTCACGACCGCATGGTCGAGATGGTGGGCAACCGCAAGCTCACCGATACCTACCGCCGTCTCATCAAGGAGCTCTCGCTGTTTCGGCGCCAGAATCTGGCCGATGTGGTGCTGATGCGCACCTTCCTCAATGAGCACAAGCAGATCGTCAAGGCCATTGCCTCGCGCGACGCGCAGGCCGCCGGCCAGGCCATGTTCGACCACGTGATGCAGAGCAAGCAGCGCACGATCGAGAACGATCTGCGCCAGCGCGCGCTGAGCCAGTCCGCAGCGGCAGCGGCGGGCAACTGAACCAGGCGCCAGGCCGGCATGAACGCAAAGACCGGGCCATCACAGAGCGAGGGCGACGTCAACCGCTCGCCACGGCGCAGCCAGTGGCAGGCGCACAACCTGGATGACCCCACGCGCACCTTGCTGGCACGCGACAGCGCCGTCTTTTTGCACCAGTCGGTCTCCACGCCTTGTTTGAGTGCCATCGCCAAGGCCGAAGGCATCTGGATCGAGGACACGGTGGGCCGGCGCTACATGGATTTTCATGGCAACAATGTGCACCACGTGGGCTACGCACACCCGCATGTGCTTGTCGCCATCAAACAACAACTCGACGCCCTGAGCTTTGCGCCGCGCCGTTTTGCCAGCGCGCGGGCCGTCGAACTGGCCGAAGCGCTCGGTGCGCGCTTCCAGTCGCTGACTGGCCATGCCGGCAAGGTGCTGTTCACGACCGGCGGCTCCGACGCGGTCGAAGTGGCGATCAAGCTCGCGCGCGTGGCCACCGGGCGCTTCAAGACGCTGAGCTTCTGGGATTCGTTCCACGGCGCCGGATTTGGCGCCGCCAGCGTCGGCGGCGAGTCGCTGTTTCGCAATGGGCGCGCTGTCGGTCCGCTGCTCAGCGGCACCGAGCATGTCGCGCCCTTTGGCTGTTACCGCTGTCCCTATGGCCATGCGGTTGACGCCAACGGCCAGCCCGATCTGGCGACCTGCCGCCTGGCTTGCGCCGCCATGGTTCGCTACGTGCTCGAGCGCGAGGGCGATGTCGCCGCCGTGATCGCCGAGCCGGCGCGCGCCGTGCCCTTCATCCCGCCGCCCGGCTACTGGCAGGCGGTGCGCGAGGCCTGCCACGCGCACGGCACGCTCTTGATCTTCGACGAGATCCCGACCGGCCTGGGCAAGACCGGGCGCTTCTTTGCCGCCGAACACGATGGCGCCGCGCCCGACATCGTCGTGCTGGGCAAGGCGTTGGGCGGTGGCATCCTGCCGATCGCCGCATGCATCGCGCGCGCCGACCTCGACCTTGCCGGCGACTACGCCTTTGGCCATTACACGCACGAGAAGAACCCGGTGACGGCAGCGGCCGCGCTGGCCACGCTTGAAGTCATCGAGCGCGAGGGCCTGGTCGAGAACGCAGCGCGCGTCGGCGCCTACGCGCTCGAGCGCCTGCACGCGATGCAGCAGCGCCACGCGCTGATCGGCGATGTGCGCGGACGCGGCCTGCTGCTGGGCCTGGAACTGGTGCGTGATCGAACGGCTAAGACGCCCGCCGCTGACGCCGCCGAGCAGGTGCTCTACGCCGCCCTGTCGCGCGGCCTGTCCTTCAAGACCACCATGGGCAATGTGCTGACGCTCACCCCTCCGCTCATCACCACGCGCGAGCAGATGGGGCAGGCCTTGGACATTCTCGATGAATGCCTGGGCGAGGTCGGACGCGCGCCTTGAACAGAGCCGCGCAGATCCCGGTGCAGCCGGTTGCCACTGCCGCCAGTTTGACATTGCCACCGGATCGGTCCGCGCGGTCGAGGCCTTGGTGCGATGGAGTCGGCCCGGGCAGGGCCTGGTCGAACCGCTGAATTTCATAGCGGTGGCCGAGGAGTGCGGGCTGATCCTGCCGATCGGTCGCTGGGTGATGGCGACCGCCTGCGCTGATGCCATGCGCTGGCAGGGCGCCGGGCAAGCCATCTGCGTTGCCGTCAACCTGTCGGCGGTGCGGTTCAGGGACCCCGATCTGGCGGGCAGCGTCGCCAAGGCGCTGGCGCACAGCGGACTGAGCGCCGGCCTGCTGGAAATCGAATTCACTGAAAGCGCCGCCGGCACGATTGCCAGCCTGAAGGCTTTGCGGGCCTCGGGCATCCAGCTTGCCATGGACGACTTCGGCACCGGCTATTCGTCGCTGAGCTACCTCAAGCGCCGGCCGCTGACCATGATCAAGATCGACAGGAGTTTCATCTTGGGCCTGCCGGATGACCATAAGAGCTGCGCCACCGTCAACGCCATTCTGGCGATGACCAAGAGCTTGGGCCTGAAGGTGAAGGCAGAAGGCGTGGAGAGGCTTGGGCAGGCCATGCTGCTCAGGGACATGGGGTGTGACCAGCTGCAGGGCTACTATTTCAGCAAACCGGTGCCGGCGGCAGAGATTCCTGAACTGCTGACGCGAAGCTGGTCCTGGCCCGAAATTCCGCATGTGCTCTACCAGGACGAAGCGGACTGAACCGGGTGAGCGCGGGGCTGTCCCGGCGGGGCCTGCTTTAGGTAGCGGCCTCAGTTTCCGGTAACAATTCCCTTCTAGACTGTATGGGTTAGCACTGTGCCTCTGTCTCGCAGGAGTTTGTTCCATGTCGCGTCGTCCCGTTGTCCGTCATCCCCACGTCGGTTCACCCAGCCTGGTGAGCTCCCTGCTGGAGACGCGCCTCTTCATGGAAATGGCGCTGCTGCCCGCTTCACTGCCCCTGCTGATGGAGGCGCCGAAGGGTGACGGGCACCCCGTGGTGCTGGTGCCCGGCTTCATGGCCGGTGAATCGACGTTGCTGGCGCTCAAGCTGTTTCTGCAGAACAAAGGCTATGACGTGCACACCTGGGGCCTGGGGCGCAACGTGGGTTTTCGGGGCAAGCACGCCAACGCCCTGCCGCAGAAGATCCGCTATCTGCACCACACGACCGGGCGCAAGGTCAGCCTCGTGGGCTGGAGCCTGGGCGGTGTGTTTTCCTTTTATGGCGCCGAGACGACGCAGGACTGTGTGCGCTCCATCATCACGCTGGGCAGCCCGGTGAGCGTGGACATGATGGGCAACCAGTCGCCCCCCGCTCTCAAGGCCATGTACCGTCTCGTGTCGCACCGGCTGGGCGCGTCGGCCCACCTGATGCAGCCACGCGCCAAGGCCATGCGCGAGCACCGTCGTCTGCCAATTCCCACCAGTTGCCTGTACTCGCTCTCCGACGGGGTGGTGCCACCGCAGGAGGCGACGATTGACGGCGACCCGGCGCTGCACGAAAACATCCAGGTGCCGGGCAGCCACGTCGGCCTGGGCTTCAATGGCATCGTGATGGCCATCGTCGCCGACCGGCTGGCCCAGCCTGAGGGCGACTGGAAGCCGTTTGCCCCTCAGGGTCTGCTCAGGCGCGTGTACCGCGCCACCATCTGCGACACGCCAGGCGCAGAGTTGCACGCGACTTGAAGCGACCCAAGAAAGAAGACCATGAGACAGCTCAGCGAACACGACGCCGCGTTCATCTACTCGGACAACGCGCACGCCAATTCCAACGTCACCCTGCTGCACATCTACGACCAGTCGACCGCACCCCGCGGTGTGGTGCGTTTCAAGCACATCCTGGCGCAGCTGGAAAGCCGCTTGCACCGCCTGCCCAATTTCCGCGAGCGCATCCTGCGCGTGCCGCTGGACCTGGACTACCCCTACTGGATCGAGGACGAGAACTTCAATATCGAGTACCACGTGCGCCACATCGCCCTGCCCAAGCCGGGCGACTGGCGCCAATTCTGCATCCAGGCCTCACGCATCCACGCCCGCCCGCTGGATCTGCAGCGGCCGTTGTGGGAGCTGTACGTCATCGAGGGGCTGGACAGCTTTCTCGATCTGCCGGCGGGCAGTTTTGCCGTGCTGCTCAAGGTGCACCACGCGGCCATTGACATCGCCCACGGCAATGAAATCACGGCGCTGCTGCACGACCTCTCGCCCGACTCGCCGGCACCGGCGCCGGCAGCGCCCTGGTTTCCCGAGCCGCCCCCCGGCAATGCGGAGTTGCTGGCGCGTGCCGGGCTCAATCTGGCGATGTTTCCGTTTCGCATGCGCCAGCCGCTCAGCACGGGCTGGACCGCCCTGAAATCGGCCCTGGGCACCTTCGTCGGAGAGTTCACGGGGCGCGCCTACCCGTTTCCGATGACGCGCTTCAATACCGAGGTTTCGGCACACCGGGTGTTTGACACGCGACGCTTTGCGCTGGCCGATTTCAAGGACATTCGCGAACTGGTGCCGCGCTCGACCGTGAACGACGTGGTGCTCGCGGTGTGTGCCGGCGGTTTGCGACGCTATCTCGCGCTGCAGGATGAACTGCCCGTGGAGAGTCTGGTCGCCGCCTCCCCCATCGCCGTGCATTCCGACAAGGAACACGATACCGGGGCCGAGTTCTCCTGGGCCCGCGTTGCATTGGGCACGCATCTGGAAGATCCGGTGAAGCGACTCAGGGCGATCCACACCGCCATTTCGTCCACCAAGACCATGGCGCAGGCCCTGAGTGTGCGCGAACTCACGGAACTGGCCGAGAGCGCGCCCTCGGTCGCCATCGCGGCCAGTAGCCGGATGCTGCGCTCGGCGGCCTCACAACTGGGCGACTGGGCGCCGCTGGCCAATTGCGCGATCACCAACGTGCCCGGCTCGCGCATGCCGATGTACCTGCAAGGCGCGCAACTGACCTACGTGTCGGCGATCATGCCGATCTCGGACGGCATGGGGCTGGTGTTCTCGGTCACCGGGTACAACGAATCGATCGTCATTTCCTTCACCGCCTGCGCCGAACAGATCCCCGATCCGGACGTGTTCGCACAGTGCCTGCGCGACAGTTTTCAGGAGTACCTAGCGCTGGCCCGGCCGTCGACGCGCGGCAAGCCCCGCCCCGCGTTCAAGCGCTCGGTCAAGACCACCCGCCAGCGCAAGGCCGGCGCCAAAGCCGCCGCCTAGCGCGACTTCCGGTTCAGGGATTTTCGCCAGCCGCTAGGCGCTGGTTGATGTCGGCGATGACGGCCGGCAGATCGCGCAGATCGTCGATCACGTAGTGGGCGCCGCTCTCGCGCACCAGTTTTTCCTTCGACGCCAGTTCCCTGGCCGCAAGCTCGGCCGGACTCATCTTGCGCACCGCGTCCCAACTGTCGGCCACGTAGTTGCTCCACTTCGAGACGCCGACGCGCCAGCACAGCGGCGCGCCTTCGCCGGCCCCGGATACCGTGTCGTCGACCTTGACCGTGCGCCGCATGGCGTTTTCCAGGTTGTAGACGCCCATGCGCTCCAGGTTCTTGATCACCATGTAGGGCGTCGGGCGCGGCATCTCCACTTCGTCGCCGGCGCAGGCGGTGTCGGGCACAAAGCCCTGGCCGGCGGCGCCAGCCAACAGCAGGTCCAGCATGTCGCGCGTGAAGCCGGTGGTGACGCCGAGCTTGATGCCCTGCTGGCGCAGGCCCTTGACGACGTCGGCCACGCCCGGCAGAAGGTCGTGGTAGCTGCCGGCGCGCAAGAGCGCGAGCTGCGTCGGCACGAAGTCGGCGAACATGGCGTCGATGTCCGACTGGTTCGGTGCCCGGCCGAACTTGGCGCTGAAGCGCTCGCGCACCGACTTGATCTCGGTGATCGCCTTGATGTGCAGGTCCTTGCGCAGGCCCATGGGCTCGCGCGCCTCGGGCATGGAGATCTCCAGACCGTACTTCTTGAACACCTCGACGAACACGATGGCCGGCGCGTCGACGTAGCGGTCCATCGTCGTGCCGGAGCAGTCCAGCATCACGTAGCCGACGCTGCGCTCGGTGTTTTCGTTGTCGAATTTCTTTTGCTGGGCCGCCGCGTGGCGGACGTCTTCGGGCACACGGCCCACTGCGGAAAGCCTGGAAACGGCTGATTCGGTCATGCTTGTTCTCCTGTGACGGTGGCGCTGCATTAATTCAAAGCCGCATTGATTGTCTACGGTAATTTGTACATTGTCAACAATTTGCAAAGATGTCGGGAGCATGGATAATGCCTGAAACAATCGGGTCCGCGGCGCCAAGACCGGTGCGCGCGGACACAGGCAAACGAACACGGGGAAGTCGACGCATGACACTGAGTTGGCCGGTGGTAGGGGCGGTGCTGTTCGGCGCGCTGCTGCATGCGAGCTGGAACGCGCTCGTCAAATCGAGCAGCGACAAGGACCTCGACATGGCGGTGATCCACCTGATCGGCTCCTTCCTCGCCATTCCGCTGGTGGCGCTAGCGGGCTGGCCCGCGCCGCAGGCGTGGCCCTACATCGCGGCCTCGGTCGTGATCCACATCGGCTACTACCTCGCCCTGACCGGCGCCTACCGCCACGGCGAACTGGGCCTGACCTACCCGCTGATGCGCGGTGTGGCGCCGCTGTTGGTGGCCCTGTCGGCCACCTTCACGCTGGGCGAGACGCTGTCGCCGCTGGCCTGGGCCGGCGTGCTGGGTATCAGCTGCGGCGTGCTGGTGCTCGGGCTCAACGCCCATGCACTGACGGTGCCCAAGGCCGTTGGCTTCGCGCTGGCCAATGCGGTCGTCATCGCCATCTACACCGTCGTCGACGGCCTGGGCGTGCGAGCCTCGGGCAATGCGCTGCAATATGTCGCTACATTGTTCCTGCTCGACGGCTGGCCGTTCGCCCTGCTGATGTTCGCCACGCGCGGCCACGCGGTGGGCCGCTATGCGCGCCATCGCTGGCCGGTTGCCACGCTCGGCGCCTGCGCTTCGCTCGGCTCCTATGGCATCGCCCTGTGGGCCATGACGCGCGCACCGGTGGCGACGGTGGCGGCGCTGCGCGAGACCTCCGTGTTGTTCGCCGTGCTGCTGGGCGCCTGGTTCCTGAAAGAGAGTTTCACCCCGAGGCGGGTCATCGGTGCCTGCACCATCGTTGGCGGCGTGATGGCGCTGCGCTTGGGTTGAATTCGAGTTCCGTTCATTCAAGGAGTTGTCAATGAGTCTTCCACGTCAAGCTCAGATCGTCATCGTCGGCGGCGGCATCGTCGGCTGCTCCGTCGCCTACCACCTGGCCAAGATGGGCCGCACCGACGTGCTGCTGCTGGAGCAGGGCAAGCTCACCAGCGGCACGACCTGGCACGCTGCCGGCCTCGTCGGGCAGATGCGCCCGAACCGCAACATGACGACGATGAGCAAGTACGGCATCGAGCTGTACGCCTCGCTCGAAGCCGAAAGCGGCCTGGCCACGGGATGGAAGCAGTGCGGCAGCGTCAACGTGGCGCGCACGCCCGAGCGCATGAAGGTGCTGAAGAAGCAGAGCGCCATGGCCAACAGCTTTGGCGTGGAATGCCATCTGATCACGCCAGCCGAGGCCGGCGCCCTGTACCCGGTGATGCGCACCGACGATCTGCAGGGCGCAATCTGGCTGCCCGGCGACGGCAAGGTCAATCCGGCCGACCTCACCATGTCGCTGGCGAAAGCGGCGCGTAATCGCGGCGTGACGGTGGCCGAGGGCATCGAGGTCACCGACGTCATCAGCGAGCACGGCAAGGCCGTCGGCGTGCGCACGACGCAGGGCGACGTGCGCTGCGAGGTGCTGGTCAACTGCGCCGGCCAATGGGCGCGCCAGTTCGGGCGCCTGGCCGGCGTCAACGTGCCGCTGTTTTCGGCCGAGCATTTCTACATCGTCACCGGCAAGATCGACGGCGTGCTGCCCGATTTGCCGGTGATGCGCGACCCCGACGGCTACATCTACTACAAGGAAGAGGTCGGCGGCCTGGTGATGGGCGGCTTTGAGCCCAAGGCCAAGCCCTGGAAGATGGACCCGATTCCCTCGACCTTCCAGTTCGAACTGCTCGATGAGGACTGGGAGCAGTTCGAGCCGCTGATGACCAACGCCCTGCACCGCACGCCGTGCCTGGAGACGGCCGAGATCAAGATGCTGCTCAACGGCCCCGAAAGCTTCACGCCCGACGGCAACTTCATCCTGGGCGAAGCGCCGGAACTGCGCAACTACTTTGTCTGCGCCGGCTTCAATTCGGCCGGCATCGCCAACAGCGGCGGCGCGGGCCGCTTGATGGCCGAATGGATCATCGGCGGCGAACCCGGCAGCGACTTGTGGGACGTGGACATCCGGCGCTTTGGCGCCTTCACCTGCAACCGCAAGGCCTTGTCGGTGCGCACCGGCGAGACGCTGGGCCTGCACTACGCCATGCGCTGGCCGCGCCAGGAACTGGAAACGGCCCGGCCGCTGCGGACTTCGCCGCTCTATGACCTGTTATCGGCCAAGGGTGCCGAGTTCGGCGCCAAGAACGGTTGGGAACGCGTGAACTATTTCCGGCAAAACCAGCAGCCCAGACCCGACTACGGCCTGGGCAAACCTGGCTGGCTGGCTTGGATGCTCGACGAGCAGCGCGCCACGCGCGAAGCGGTTGCGCTGTACGACCAGACCTCGTTTTCCAAACTGATGCTGCAGGGGCGCGATGCGCTGGCCGTGCTGCAGCGCCTGTGCGCCAATGACATCGATGTGCCGGTCAACAAGATGGTCTACACCGCGCTGCTCAATGAGCGCGGCGGCTTTGAGAGCGACCTGACCATCATCCGCCAGTCGCCCAACAGCATGGGTGACAGCTTCCTGATCATCACCGGCTCGGCGCAAACCGTGCGCGACTCCGACTGGATCTCGCGCCACATCGGCGCGCAGCAACATGCGCTGCTGACCGACGTCTCGGCCCTGTATTGCGTGCTGTCGGTCATGGGCCCGAAGGCGCGCGAACTGCTGGCGCGCGTCAGTCCGGATGACCTGTCGCCCGACGGTCTGAAGTTCTCCTGGACCAAGACGATCGAGGTCGGCCTAGCCTGCGTGCGCGCCGCGCGCATGAGCTACGTCGGCGGACCCGGCTTCGAGCTGTACGTGCCGGTCGAGATGGCACGCCACGTCTACCTCGCGCTGCATGAGGCCGGCGCCGACCTCGGCCTGCGTGATGCCGGTTACTACGCGCTGGACGCCTTGCGCATCGAGCAGGGCCGGCGCGCCTGGGGCGCCGAGCTCGGTCCCGATGAAACGCCGTGGGAAGCAGGCCTGTCCTACGCGGTCAAGCTCGACAAGGGCGCCGACTTCATCGGCAAGGTCGCCCTGCTGGCGAGCCGCGGGCAGCCGCTGCGCAAGAAGCTCGTGACGCTGGTCTTTGCGACACCCGATGCCTATGCCTGGGGTGGCGAGGCGATCATCTTGAACGGCGAATCGGTCGGCGAGATCGCGTCGGTCGGCTGGAGCCCGAAGGCCGGTGTCTGCGTCGCGCTCGGCTATGTGCGCGGCGCCGGCGCCAACCAGCCGCATGAGGGCACGCCCGCGACGATCGAACTGTGGGGCGAGCCGGTCGCCGTGCGGCTGTATGACCGCTGGGTTCCGTGATGCCATCATCGCGGGTCCTGCCCGCCATTCCTGGCTCGTGTGGCATGGATGCCGGATCGAGTCCGGCATGACAAGCCATGGGCGCTGCGGCTAATCCTTCTTCAGACTCAGCGCCAGTTCGTACAGCGCGTTGCGCGGCTCGCCGGTGATGTCGGCGGCCAGCTTGACGGCGGTTTTCAGCGGCAGATGAGGCAATAGCAGTTCCAGCACGCGGCTGTCGGGGCCGCTGTGCGCCGCAGCGGGCGCGGGGTGCAGCACCAGCACGAACTCGCCGCGCAGCCGGTTGGCGTCCTGCGCCAGCCAGGCCGGAAAACCCTCCGCGCTGATGGTCGCGATCTCTTCAAACTGCTTGGTCAACTCGCGCCCGATGGTCAGAGAGCGGGATCCGAGACCGGCCAGCGCCGCGGCCAGCGCTTCGATGCGGTGCGGTGCTTCGAGCAGGACCACGCTGCGCGCTTCCAGGCGCAAGGCCTCGACTGCGCTGGCGCGCTCACCCGCTTTGCTCGACAGGAAGCCGGCAAAGACAAACGCGCCGGCTTGCACGTCCTCGTCGGCCATGCCCGCCACGCTGAGCGCGGCCGTCACGCTGCTGGCGCCCGGCAATGGAATGGCCGCCATACCGGCGGCGCGCACGGCTGCGACAAGGCGCGCGCCGGGGTCGCTGATGGCGGGTGTGCCGGCATCGCTGGCGTAGGCCACGCGCTCACCCCGGCGCAGCCGCTCGATCACCGCCTGCGCCGCCTGCGCTTCGTTGTGCTGGTGCACGGCGAGCAGCTGGGCACTGCCCTTGTCGATGCCGTACGCGCGCAGCATGGCCTGGGTGTGGCGTGTGTCCTCGCAGGCGATGGCATCGGCCAGTTGCAGCACGTGCAGCGCGCGCAGCGTGATGTCGGCCAGGTTGCCGATCGGCGTGGCCACCATATAGAGCGCGCCGGGCGGATAATTCTGGCCGGCCGCCGCCTCGGACGCGGCGCGCAGGGCCAGGGCATAGGCAACAGCATGGGTGGCAATCAATGGTTCTTCCTCACAACAAGACCGGGGCCGCAAGCACCAAACAGGCCGGGGACGCGGCTGAAGATGCAGCGCTGCAATTCCTGCAGCGGCACGGTTTGCGTCTTCTGGAGCGCAATTATCGGACGCCCGGGCGCGGCGGCGGCGAAATCGACCTGATCATGCGCGCGCCCGACGGCACAACGGTGTTCGTCGAGGTGCGCCAGCGCGGCGGCGCCAGCCACGGCGGGGCCGCTGCCAGCATCAGCGCCACCAAACAGCAGCGCATCGTCTTTGCCGCGCGGCACTACCTGATGCGGCTGCGCACACCGCCTGCCTGCCGTTTCGACGTGGTACTGATCGAGCCATCGGGCATCGAGTTGTTGCCTGCGGCGTTTGAGGCCTGTTAAGCGCAGGTTAATTGGCGGACGGGTATCATCAGCGGATGCTTGAACTCCGTATTCAACAACACTTCATCGACAGCGCCGACCTGAAATACCAGGCGGCACAGGTACTGAGCAAACCGATCGCAGCGGCGGTACAGGCGATGCTGACCTGCGTCACCGGCGGCGGCAAGGTGCTGGCCTGCGGCAACGGTGGTTCGGCCGCCGACGCCCAGCATTTTTCGGCCGAGTTCGTCGGCCGCTATGAGCGCGAACGGCCGGAGCTCGCGGCCATTGCGCTGACGACCGACAGTTCGATCATCACGGCCATCGCCAACGACTACGATTTCAACGTCATCTTTTCGCGCCAGGTGCGCGCGCTCGGGCAGCCCGGCGACGTGCTGCTGGCCATCTCCACCAGCGGCAATTCAGCCAATGTGCTGGCGGCCATCGAGGCCGCGCACGAGCGCGAGATGGTGGTGGTGGGTCTGAGCGGGCGCGGCGGCGGCAAGATGACCCATGCCCTGCGCGACACCGACGTGCACATTTGTGTGCCGCACGAGCGCACGGCCCGCATTCAGGAAGTTCACATCCTTGCCCTGCACTGCATCTGTGATGCGGTCGATGCCCAGCTACTTGGAGACCAGGAAACCCCGACATGAATACTGCAAACCGAAAACGCCTGACCACACTGACTCTGAGCATCTGCCTGGGTGCCGCCCTGAGCGCGTGCGCGCCTGTGATGGTGGGCAGCTTCGCCATGGGCACCATGGTGGCCGTTGACCGCCGCACCGCCGGCACGCAAGTAGAAGACCAGGGCATTGAAGTGCGCGGCGCCAACCGGATCCAGGACTACCTGGGCGAGCGCGGCCACGTCAACATCACGAGCTACAACCGGCAAGTCCTGTTGACCGGCGAAGTGCCCAGCGTGCAGGACAAGCAGCAGGTGGAGCAGGTTGCGACCAAGGTGGAGAACGTGCGCTCGGTCGTCAACGAGCTCGAAGTCATGGGCACCACGAGCCTGATGCAGCGCTCGGCCGACAGCCTGGTCACCGGCAAGATCAAGGCCAGCCTGGTCGATGCGAAAGACCTGTATGCCACCGCCTTCAAGGTGGTGACCGAGCACGGCACCGCCTATCTGATGGGCCGCGTGACGCAGCGCGAGGCCGATCGTGCCACCGAGATCGCCCGCAGCATCGACGGCGTCAAGAAGGTGGTCCGGATCCTGGACATCATCAGCGAAGAAGAGCTCAAGGCGCTGACAAACAAGTAAGTTGGGTCTTGTCATTGCGGGTTTGACCCGCAATGCATGCCGTCAATTGAAGCGAGTTACTTCAACCGCTTGATCAGGCTGGAGGTATCCCAGCGCCGTCCGCCCATCTGCTGCACATCGGCATAAAACTGGTCCACCAGGGCCGTCACCGGCAACCGCGCACCGTTGCGCTTGGCCTCGTCGAGCACCAGCCCCAGGTCCTTGCGCATCCAGTCGACGGCAAAGCCGAAGTCGAACTTGCCCTCGACCATGGTCTTGCCGCGGTTGTCCATCTGCCAGCTTTGTGCCGCGCCCTTGCCGATGACATCGAGTACCTGATTCATGTCGAGCCCGGCTTGCTGGCCAAAGGCGATCGCCTCGCTCAGGCCTTGCACGAGACCGGCGATGCAGATCTGGTTCACCATCTTGGCCAGCTGCCCGGCGCCGCTGTCGCCCAGCAGCGTGAAGGCGCGCGAAAACGCCATTGCCACCGGCTGCGCCGCATCGAAGGCCACCTGCGCGCCGCCGCACATGACGGTCAGCAGGCCGTTCTGCGCGCCGGCTTGTCCACCCGATACCGGCGCGTCCAGGAACTGCAGTCCAAGTTTGCTGGCGGCCAGCGACAGTTCGCGCGCCACATTGGCCGAGGCCGTGGTGTGATCGACCAGCAGCGCACTGGGCTTCATGCCGGCAAAGGCGCCGTCCGCGCCGAGCGTCACGCTGCGCAGGTCGTCGTCGTTGCCGACGCAGCAAAAGACGATATCAGCCTGCTGCACGGCCAGTTTGGGCGTGGCTGCGTGGCTTGATGCGGTCGCGAACTCGGCGCACCAGGCTATGGCCCTGGCGGGAGTCCGGTTGTACACGGTCACCTGATGCCCGGCGCGCACCAGGTGACCCGCCATCGGGTAACCCATCACGCCCAGGCCGAGAAAGGCAAGGCGGCGTGGGGTGCTTGCTTCGTAAGTCTTTGGGTTGATGCTGCTCATACGATGGAGAAGTTTTCTGTGCCGGCGCTCAGGTCCTGGGTCTTGCCGCGCTGGCTGTTGAGTTTGATCTGCAGGCGCAGGTCGTTGACGGAATCGGCGTTGCGCAAGGCGTTTTCGTAGCTGATCAGGTTGTCCTCGTAAGCATCGAACAGGGCCTGGTCAAAGGTCTGCATGCCCATCTCCCGGCTCTTCTTCATGATCTCCTTGATCTCGCTGACCTCGCCCTTGAAGATCAGGTCCGAGATCAGGGGCGAGTTGAGCATGACCTCGACCACGGCCAGTCGTCCCTTGCTGTCCTGCTTGGGAATCAGCCGCTGCGAGATCATCCCTTTGAGGTTGAGCGAGAGGTCCATCAGCAACTGCGCGCGCCGCTCCTCGGGGAAGAAATTGATGATGCGGTCGAGCGCCTGATTGGCGCTGTTGGCATGCAGCGTGGCCAGGCACAGGTGGCCGGTCTCGGCAAAGGCGACGGCATGCTCCATGGTTTCGCGGTCGCGGATTTCGCCCATCAGGATCACGTCGGGCGCCTGCCGCAGAGTGTTCTTCAGGGCCGCTTCCCAACTGTCGGTATCGATGCCGACCTCGCGCTGCGTCACTACGCAGTTCTTGTGCGTGTGCACGAACTCGATCGGGTCCTCGACCGTGATGATGTGGCCGAACGAGTTGTCGTTGCGCCAGTCCACCATCGCGGCGAGCGTGGTCGACTTGCCCGAGCCGGTGGCGCCCACCAAGATGCACAGGCCGCGTTTGGTCATCGCGACTTCCTTCAGGATGGCCGGCATGCCCAGACCGTCGATGGTGGGCACGCTCAGCGGAATCACGCGTAGCACCATGCCGACCTTGCCCTGCTGGACGAAGGCGTTGACGCGAAAACGCCCGACGTTGGGCGGCGCGATGGCGAAGTTGCATTCCTTGGTGCGCTCGAACTCGGCTACCTGCTTGTCGTTCATGACCGAGCGCGCCAGGGCCAGCGTGTGCGTCGCGTTGAGCGGCTGCGGCGAGACCTTGGTGACCTTGCCGTCGACCTTGATCGCCGGCGGAAACTCGGCCGTGATGAACAAGTCGCTGCCGCCGCGGCTGACCATCAGCTTGAGCAGGTCGTTGACGAATTTTGTGGCTTGATCGCGTTCCATCAGGGCTCCTAAATAGACTGGATTAGCCGGGGAAATTCTCGGGAATCTTGGCCTTGGAGCGCGCTTCGGCAGCGCTGATGACGTTGCGTTTGACCAGATCCGTCAGGTTCTGGTCGAGCGTCTGCATGCCCACGCTGTTGCCGGTCTGGATCGACGAATACATCTGCGCCACCTTGGCTTCACGGATCAGGTTGCGTATGGCGCTGGTGCCGAGCATGATTTCATGCGCCGCCACGCGGCCCTGACCGTCCTTCTTCTTGCACAGGGTCTGCGAGATCACGGCCTGCAGGGATTCGGACAGCATGGCGCGGATCATTTCCTTTTCCTCACCGGGAAAGACGTCGATGATGCGGTCGATGGTCTTGGCCGCGCTCGAGGTGTGCAGGGTGCCGAACACCAGGTGGCCGGTTTCGGCAGCGGTCATGGCCAGACGGATCGTCTCCAGATCGCGCATTTCGCCCACCAGGATGGCGTCCGGGTCTTCGCGCAGCGCCGAGCGCAGCGCGGCGGCAAAGCTCAGCGTGTGCGGGCCGACCTCGCGCTGATTCACCAGGCACTTCTTGGATTCGTGCACGAACTCGATCGGGTCTTCCACGGTCAGGATGTGGCCGAATTCGGTCTCATTGAGGTAGTTCACCATGGCGGCCAGCGTGGTCGACTTGCCCGATCCGGTCGGTCCCGTCACCAGCACCATGCCGCGCGGCTTCAAGGCTAGATCGCCGAAAATCTTGGGCGCGTTGAGCTGCTCGAGCGTCAGGATCTTGCTTGGAATGGTGCGGAACACCGCGCCCGCGCCGCGCTGCTGGTTGAAGGCGTTGACGCGAAAGCGCGCCAGGCCTTCGATCTCGAACGAAAAGTCGATCTCAAGGAACTCCTCGAAATGCTTGCGCTGCGTGTCGTTCATGATGTCATACACCATGGCGTGCACCTGCTTGTGATCAAGCGGCTCAACGTTGATGCGCCGCACGTCGCCGTGCACGCGGATCATTGGCGGCAGACCGGCCGACAGATGCAGATCGGATGCGTTGTTTTTGACGCTGAAGGCCAGTAATTGGGTAATGTCCACAGGGTCCTTGGTGGTTTGTTACGCTAGGGGCAATTATGACCACGATTGAGAAAAACCTGCACAGGGTGCGCGAGCGCGTTGACGCCGCCTGCCGGGCCGCCGGACGCGATGCCGGGACGGTCGCCGTCCTTGCGGTGTCCAAGACTTTTGACGCGCAGGCCGTTGCGCAGGCCTGCGCCGCCGGGCAGCAGGCGTTTGGCGAAAACTACATCCAGGAAGCGGTGCAGAAGATCACCGAACTGCGCCACCTGCCGCTGCAGTGGCACTGCATCGGTCCGATCCAGAGCAACAAGACGCGACTGGTGGCCGAGCATTTCGACTGGGTCCATACCGTGGACCGATTCAAGATCGCGCAGCGCCTGAGCGAGCAGCGCCCGGCGCCGCTGGCGCCGCTGCAGGTCTGCATCCAGGTCAACGTCGACGGCGGTGCCAGCAAGTCGGGCGTGCCGCCGGAAGAGGCGCTGGCACTGGCGCAGCAGGTGGCCGCGTTGCCGAACCTGCGCCTGCGTGGCGTCATGAGCATCCCGGAGCCGGTCAGCGATTTCACGGCGGCCTGCGCCGTGTTTGCCCGGGTCAAGGCCGTCTTCGACGAATTGAATGCCGCCGGTCTGGGGCTCGACACCCTGTCCATGGGCATGAGCGCCGATCTGGAAGCGGCCATCCAGTCCGGCAGCACGATGGTGCGGGTGGGGACGGCGATCTTTGGCGGGCGACCGAAGGCAATCAGCGCAGCGCCAGATGCGTCGAGTTCTTGACCTCTTCCATCACGGCATAGGTGCGGGTTTCGCGCACGCCCGGCAGCTGCCATAAGACCGTGCCGGCAAATTCACGGTAGGCGCTCATGTCGGCCATGCGGGTCTTGAGCAGGTAGTCGAAGCCGCCGGCCACCATGTGGCATTCCATGATTTCGGCGCGCACCTGCACGGCGGCCTTGAAGGCTTCGAACACATTGGGCGTGGTGCGGTCGAGCAGCACTTCCACAAACACCATCAGGCCGGCACCGAGCTTGAGCGGATTGAGGCGCGCCTCGTAGCCGAGGATGTAGCCGTCCTTGGTCAGGCGCTGCACGCGCGCCAGCACGGCCGTCGGTGACAGCGCCACGCTTTCGGCCAGCTTGAGGTTGGATAGGCGGCCGTCTTCCTGCAGGCAGCGCAGGATCTTGATGTCGATGCGGTCGAGTTCAGGCAGAGTGTCGGTCATGACAGGCGATAGGTTTGCAGGTGGATGCTGGTCTCGGTGCTGCTGATGCCGCGCACGAGCCGGATGCGCTCCAGTATCTGCGACAACTCGGCAAGATTGGAGGCGCGCAGTTCCGCCAGCAGGTCCCAGCGGCCATTGGTGTCATGCAGGCTGGCCACGCCGGGCTCGCCGAGCAGGCTGGCAATCACCGAGCGCGTTTCGTTGCCTTCCACGGCCACGCTCATCCAGGCGCCGATCTCGGCGGGCTGCGCGTCGGGCTTGAGGCGCACCGTGTAGCCGACGATGACACCGGCGTCTTCGAGCTTGGTCACACGGTTGCTGACCGTTCCGCGCGAGACGCCGAGCTTTTGCGCCAGCGTCGCGACGCTGGTGCGGGCGTCCTTGCGCAGAAGCGACAGCAGTTGCTGATCTGTTTCATCCATGTTGGCATTATGACATCAATGTCTGACTATTTGATAAATTTCTGGCAATAAGCTAGCAAAGTTGCTAATTTACATTATCTTGCCTTCTTGGGACACTGCCTACTACTTACCCGAAAGCAGCATCATGAAGCCCACGCCACTCGTCCAAACCCAATTTCTCAGCGCCCAGGATGTCGCAGCCCTCGTCACCGAACTCGGCCTGGCCACCGCCCTGCGCGGCGTGGCCGACTACATCACGGACGATTTCCTGCGCTGGCAGGATTTCGACAAGAGCGCGCGCGTCGCCAACCACTCAACGGATGGCGTCATCGAACTGATGCCGATCTCCGACGCCACGACCTATGCCTTCAAGTACGTCAACGGGCACCCGAAGAACACGCATATCGGGCTGTCCACCGTGATGGCTTTCGGTGTGCTGGCCGATGTGGCCACGGGCATACCGACCTTGCTCAGTGAGCTGACCTTGACCACGGCGCTGCGCACCGCGGCCATGTCGGTCGTCGCCGCACGGGCGCTGGCGCGCCCGGACAGCCGGCGCATGGCGCTGATCGGCAACGGCGCGCAAAGCGAGTTCCAAGCGCTGGCCTTTCATCATCTGCTGGGCATCGAGGAAATCCGCCTTTACGACACGGACCGTGCCGCCACCACCAAGCTGATGCGCAACCTGCAGCACACGGCGCTGCGCCTGATTCCCTGCGCCAGCATCGCCGAAGCGGTGCGTGGCTCGGATATAGTGACCACCGTGACTGCCGACAAGACCAACGCCACGATTCTGACGCCTGCTCTGATCGAGCCCGGCATGCACATCAATGGCGTCGGCGGCGACTGCCCCGGCAAGACCGAATTGCACCCGGACGTGCTGCGCGGCGCCTCGGTCTTCGTCGAGTACGAACCCCAGACCCGCGTCGAAGGCGACCTGCAACATATGCCGGCGGACTTTGCAGTGACTGAACTCTGGCAGGTGCTCAGTGGCAAGGCCGTTGGCCGCAGCAGCGACCGCCAGGTCACGCTGTTCGACTCGGTCGGCTTCGCGCTGGAAGACTACTCGGCGCTGCGCTTCATGCGCGACAGCGCCCGGGCGCTGGGCATGGGGCAGCAGGTGTCCCTGATCCCGGAATTGGCGAACCCGAAAGACCTTTTCAGCCTGGTCCGACCCGGTATCAAGACATTGGCGCTGGCGGCATGATCAATACCGACGCCGCACCCCCACCGCTTCCTCGCGGCGTCAGCCTGATCGGCGTGCCCACCGATATCGGCGCCGGCACCCTGGGCGCGCGCATGGGGCCGGAGGCCTTGCGCGTGGCGGGCATCGCGCAGGCGATTGCCCGCTTTGGCCGCGACGTCAAAGACTGCGGCAATCTGGTCGGGCCGGCTAACCCGTGGCAAGAGGCGGTCAACGGTTTTCGGCACCTTGGCGAGGTCGTGCAATGGAACCGCCTGGTGCATGCGGCGACGTACGCCGAGTTGGCGGCGAATCGTCTGCCGATCATGCTCGGCGGCGACCATTGCCTGGCGATCGGCTCCATCAGCGCGGTGGCGCGGCATTGCCGCGAGCAGGGCAAGAAGCTGCGCGTGCTGTGGTTTGACGCGCACGCCGATTTCAATACCGCCACGCTCACACCGAGCGGCAACATCCATGGCATGCCGGTGGCCTGCCTGCTCGGACACGGGCCGCGGGAACTGATCGACATCGGCGTGCCCGGTCCGGCGCTGCGCCCCAGGGAAATTCGCCAGATCGGCATTCGCAGCGTCGATGCCGGCGAGAAGCGTCTGGTGCATGACATCGGCATTGAAGTCTTCGACATGCGCTACATCGACGAGATGGGCATGCGCCATGGCATGGAGCTTGCGTTGGCCGTACTCGATGCCAACACACATCTGCACGTCAGTCTTGATGTCGATTTCCTGGACCCCAGCATTGCGCCGGGCGTCGGCACCACCGTGCGCGGCGGCCCCACCTACCGCGAAGCGCAGCTCTGCATGGAGATGATCGCCGATACCGCTCGCCTGGCCTCACTCGACGTGGTCGAACTCAACCCGGCGCTCGACGTTCGCAATCAGACCGCGGAACTGGCCGTTGATCTAATCGAAAGTCTGTTCGGAAAAAGCACGCTGATGCGCAAGTCCGGTGCATGACGCGCCGGATAATCGCCGGTTACGTCCTCTTTTGACCCAGATGCATCGCCATGTCCCGTTTCAGTGCCAACCTGCTGTTGATTCTTGTCGCATTGATCTGGGGTTCGGCTTTCGTGCCGCAGATCTACGGCATGGCCCATGTCGGCCCCATGACCTTCACCGGCGTGCGCTTCGTGGTCGGTTCCCTGGTTGTGACGCCCCTGATGTGGATCGAGTGGCGTAGCCTGCAACGCGAGGGTCGTCCGCTGCGGCGCGTCGACGGCTTCAAGATTGCGGGCCTGGGCGGCCTGTTGCTGCTCGGCTCGGCCATGCAGCAGATCGGCCTGATGAGCACGACGGCCACCAATGCCGGATTCCTGACTGCGCTCTATGTGCCACTGGTGCCGATCCTCGGCTGGCTCTGGTTGCGCCATTTGCCGCACTGGTCGGTCTGGCTCGGCGCGCTGGCCAGCATCGTCGGTGCCTATCTGCTGTCCGGGGCGCAAAGCCTCACGATCAGCCGGGGCGACCTGTGGGTCATGGCATCGGCCATTCCCTGGGCCCTTCATGTGTTGCTGGTCGGGCGGGTGGCGCATCGCATGGCCGCGCCGTTTCTGGTGGCCGGCGGCCAGTTTGCCGTCTGCGGTTTGCTGGCGCTGCTCTGGACCGCGGGTTTTGAGCCCGTCACCTGGAGCGGTTTGCAGGCCGCCGCGTGGCCGCTCGCCTACACGGGAATCATGTCGGTTGGCGTGGCGTTCACCGCGCAGGTGGTGGCGCAGCGCTGGGCGCACGCCGCCGATGCCGCGATTCTGTTGTCTTCCGAAACCCTGTTCGCCGCCCTGTTTGGTTTTGTCCTGATGGGCGACCGGCTCGACTTTGCCGGCCTGGCCGGTTGCGGCCTGATTTTTGCAAGCATGATCGCCGTGCAACTGCTGCCCATGCTGTCAGCAACAGCAGGTACGGACAAGACCGGCGTCGCCGGCGAAGGGCCGCTTGCCGCAGCCATTGCAGAAGTCAGGCGGGCCTGAGGCTGCGATCGGGCTGGCAACCGATGAGGAAAAAGAAGAAGCAAGGGGAAACCATGAGCGAATGGGCGTTTGTACGACTTGTATGTACAACTAGAGGGGGATAAACTTTGGCGGTGTTTTTTTTGAGGTGCAGAGCCTGTTCGACGGGTTCGACGCGTCAATAAATATCAACAGAGTAGGCGGGGCCGGCGCTGGTCAGGTGGTCCCGAAGCAAGGGTGTTGATTGCGAGATCTTCGCAATCAACGTTTTTTTTGTTCACAGGAGATGTAATGCGATTACTCACGAAGCTCTTCGGAGCGGCATGCTGCGTAGGCATGCTTTTGACAGGCAATGTTCAGGCACGCGACTGGAAGGTCATCAAGGATGCGGGCACGATCGTGGTCGCCACCGAAGGCCAGTACTACCCGTTCAACTATTTCGACGGCCCCAAGCTGACCGGCTTCGAGGTCGAACTGGCCGAAGCGATCGTCAAGCAGATGGGTCTCAAGCTCGACTGGCGCGTGGTCTCGTTCGATGCGCAGCTCGCTTCGATCCGCCAGGACCGCTTTGACTTTGCCATCGCCTCGCACGGTTACACGGAAGAGCGCGCCAAGGCCGTTGACTTCGCCAACCCGCACTACTGCTCGGGTGGCCAGATCGTTTCCCTGCCGGGCGGCCCGTTGACGGTGGCCGGGCTGAAGGGCAAGTCGGTCGGCGTGCAGATCGCCACCACCTACTTTGACGCCGCCAAGAAGATCGACGGCATTGGCGAGATCAAGACCTACAAGGACGAGGCCGCCAACTTTGCCGCGCTCAAGGCCAAAAAATACGACGCCTGGATTTCCGACAAGTACCTGGTGAAAGCCACGCTGGACAAGAACCCCGGCACCGGCGCGATCCCCGGCGACATGGTCTTTGTCGAGCGCATCTCGATGATCACGCGCAAGAACAACAAGGAACTGATGGACCAGATGAACAAGGCTTTGGCCGAAGTCATGAAGAACGGAACCTACCAGGCCTTGTCGACCAAATACTTCCAGGCTGACATTTCCTGCCACTGAAGTTTGACGCCATGAACTGGAGCAAACAACACCCCGGCCTCGCCATGTTCGCGGCCATGATCGGACTCCTGCTGGTCTTGTGGGGTATGGCCATGCCGTTGTCGATGGCGCCAGCGCCTATCGGACCGGCGGCCAAGGAGTTCACGGAAGGCGCGCGCATGACCGTGCTGCTGACGCTCGTCTCCGGGCTCTCGGGTATGGTGATCGGTGTTGTGGCCGGGCTTGGCAAGCTGTCTTCGTTTCTGCCCCTGCGCTGGTTGTGCGACTTCTACGTCTGGCTGATCCGTGGCACGCCGCTGCTGCTGCAAATCCTGTTCGTGTGGCTCGCCTCACCGCAGTTGCTGCCGGATTCGATGCAGCCGTCGGACTTTGCCTGCGCCGCGATTGCCCTGGCGATCAACATCGGCGCCTACAACACGGAATGCGTGCGCGCCGGGATTCTGGCCGTGCCGCATGGACAGGTTGAAGCCGCCAAGGCTTTGGGCCTGTCGCCGTTCCAGACCTTCATGGACATCGTGTTTCCACAAAGCATGCGGGTGGCGCTGCCGGCGCTGGCGAACAACCTGGCCTCGCTGGTCAAGGACTCGTCGCTGGCCTATGCCATCAGTGTTGTGGAACTGACCATGATCGGCTACCGCGTGCAGGCTTCGAGCTACCAGCCGATCCCGGTGTTTTTGACAACGGCAAGCATCTATCTGATCCTGACGACGGCGTTCACCTCGCTGACGTCGGCGCTGGAGATCAAGCTCGATGTGGGCAGAAAGCGCTAGGAGACCTTGATGAGCATACAAGCCACACTCAAGCCGATCATCGAGGCACGCAACGTCGACAAGCACTTCGGGACGTTCCGCGCCTTGAAGGGCGCGACGGCGACCTTCTACGAAGGTCAGGTGACCGCCATCATCGGGCCATCGGGTTCGGGCAAGTCCACGTTCCTGCGCACCCTGAACCGGCTGGAGTCGCACGATGGCGGCAGCATCCGGATCGACGGCATCGAGCTCAACGACGACATGAAGAACCTCGACGCCATCCGGCGCGAGGTCGGCATGGTGTTCCAGAACTTCAATCTGTTCTCGCACCTGACCATTCTGCGAAACGTCGCGCTGGCCCCGATGCGTGTGCGCAAGATGTCCAAGGCCGACGCCGAAACTAAGGCGCTGGCGCTGCTGGAACGCGTCGGCCTGAAAGATCAGGCGCACAAGTACCCGGTTCAATTGTCAGGTGGGCAGCAGCAACGCGTTGCGATTGCACGCGCCTTGGCCATGGACCCCAAGGTGCTGCTGTTCGACGAGCCGACCTCTGCGCTCGATCCGGAAATGGTCAACGAAGTGCTGGCGGTCATGCGCGAACTGGCGCACACCGGCATCACCATGCTGGTGGTGACCCACGAAATGGGCTTTGCCCGTGAAGTGGCGGACCGCCTGATCTTCTTTGATCTGGGCGTCATCCTCGAGGACACCACGCCGCAAGCGTTCTTCTCGAATCCGGACCATGCGCGCGCCAAGGCGTTCCTGTCTCAGGTGCGAGCCGGTTGAAGGCTCAAAGCCAAACGCAAGCAATCGACTTTTTGAAATTGATTACATACACATAGGAAACATCATGAAAATGAATAAACTGGTTTTGGCCCTGCTGGCCGCCGGACTGAGCGCCGGTGTTCTGACAAGCGCGCACGCTGACGATGCGGCCCGTATCAAGGCGCTGGAAGATCAACTGCAGATCCTGCAAAAGGCCATCGCCGAGCTCAAGAGCACGATGCCGACGAAAAAGGAAGTCTCAGACCTCACGGATCAGGTCGAACTGCAGGGCAAGGAAGCCGTGGTGCTGGGCGACATGCCCAACTCCTTCCGCATGCCGGGCAGCGAAACGTCGGTGCGCGTTTATGGTTTCGTTGAAGGCGATCTGATCAAGGACTTCAAGGGCACGGCGCCCGGCGACATGTTCACCAACGTGATGGAGCAGCCGCTCAATAAGACCAACCCGAGCACGGGCAAGTCCGCCATGACGGCGCAGACCTCGCGCTTCGGCTTTGAGACCTCGACCCCGACGGCTTTGGGACCGGTTCATACCCAGCTCGAAGCAGACTTCTACGCCTACTGCGGAGCAGAATGCAACCGCGACCGTCTGCGTGTGCGTCATGCCTACGGTGAATATGCCGGCTGGTTGATCGGCAAGACCTGGTCCACTTTCATGGACCTGGACGACGGCCCCGAAACGGTCGACTTCAACGGCCCGGTTGGCCAACCGTTCTCGCGCCCGGTCCAGATCCGCTACACCTACAACACGCCGACCGGCGCGAGCTTCAAGATCGCACTGGAAAATCCGTCGGATGGCGCCAAGCGTCCGAACCTGGTTCTGTCAGCCAGCAAGAGCTACGACTGGGGCGCGGCCTTCAATGTGCGCTTCATTTCGCATGAGCAGCGCAACGGTGACGTGAGCAAGAATGGCAGCGGCTGGGGTATCGGCGGCTCCTATAAGCTCACCGACAGCCTGACCGTCATGGGCCAGTACGCGGCGGTGGACGGCGACAACGACAACGCCTTGATGATGGGTGCGAACTACCCGGATTGGAGCACGGGCGCCATGCTGCTGGACAAGTCGCGCGGTTATGTGCTGGGTCTGACCAATGTTTTCAACTCGCAGTGGCGCAGTACGCTGGCCTATGGCTCGGTGGAGTCACAGATCAATGCCAATGAGGTCTATGCCGGCCTGGGCTGGCCCGGCAACCAGAGCCTGAAGCAGTGGCATCTGAACTTCTTCTACACCCCGATCAAGAATGTGGACCTTGGCGCTGAGTACATTGGCGGCAAGCGCACGACCTACGGTGGTGATGTCGGCGACCTGAGCCGTCTGAACCTGCTCGGTCGCTACAGCTTCAACTAAGCGCAACAATCCGCAGCCGTCAGGCTGCGGATGCATGCACTGAAAGCCCCGCAGGCGCGTGTCCTTGCGGGGCTTTGTATTTTGCTGGGCTTGATCGAATCGTGGGTTAGCAAAAATCCAACAGTTCATTAACGCTTTACAAAGACACCGGGACAAACCGGCGCCCTTGGGTGCAAACTGGAAACACACACATTCCAACGTCTTCAAGGAGGTATGTCTTGATGTCCGCGACAACAATTCAATTACAGCGGCCGCTGCGTCAGTTGGCGCCCATGGGCTTGGCTTTGATGGTGGTTCTGGCCGGCCTGGCGCCGCGGGAATCCAGTGCTTTACCGGCGTTCGCCCGACAGACCGGTCAGAACTGTGTCGCCTGCCATGCCGGTGGCCAATTTCCTGAACTCACGCCCTACGGCCGCATGTTCAAACTGACCGGCTACACCGCGGGATCGCGCGCACTCCCACTCTCGGTGATGGGCGTGCTCAATGCCGCCAAGGTATCCAATACCAGCAAGAGCGATGATCCCGCAGCGGATTTTCAAAAGAACGGCACGCCGGTTTTTTCATCGGGTAGCCTCTTTGTGGCTGGGAAGATCACCGACAACATCGGCCTGTTTTCGCAGATCACCTATGACAATTTTGCGGGTCAGAACGCCAATGGAGAGTTGAACTAAACCGCTATGCGGTGGTAGGTCCTCACAGGCCACCATCGCGTTTTTGTTTGCTGTGGTGCTTGCGCACACGGGCATAGAGGTGAAGCCTTGGAGGTGGGGAATTTCCCCCGC
>Ga0118677_10002607_pt1 | contig 35858 bp, 29 predicted proteins | sample AliMusrvi5mmetaG_FD_86154 | JGI IMG/M metagenome (GOLD analysis project Ga0118677, IMG submission 86154)
AGGTGTTTTTACACTTTTTTTACATCACGCAAGGTCAATTATATCATTGGTGGGAAGCCATAGCAAGTTCTTCAGGAGTAAAGTTGTATCCCTGTCGGTTAATAAATGCCATCCTTGTCTCTGCATCTTCCATTCTGTTCACAGCTTCATTAAACGCATCATCATGTTTCATCCTTTCCAGGAATGCATTGGCTTGTGCTAATGACATGGCTTTTTTGTTTTAGGGGGTTGGGGGGTTTCAACGCTGGTTGTTTCTTTTTCTCAATTCTTTCAATTGCAGTGATATAGCAAATTATTCTTGCAATGTCCTTATCAGAGAAAAGAAAAAAAAGAATCTTTATGAGGGTGCGTTCCAGATACCAGGCGCTGGCGTGCCAATCCTTTTTGGAGGCTTTGGTGATGGTTTTAAGGTGCTGCAGCTCACATTGCGCATCAACTGTCGGCAGAGTTTGTCGTAAAGCTCGCGCTGCAGGCTGTCTATCAGCCTGTCGGATTATCCCGCAAGACAAAATTATAGCAGAAAGCTGGAACTTGCCACTTATGAATCCATACCGGTACGTTATATCACCGGAAACAGGAATCAAGATCATGACACCATAGCAAATTTCAGAAAACGCTTTCTCGGTGAACTAAAACCCTTCTTTATTCAGATTTTGAGTCTTGCCTATGAAATGAAAATTCTCAAAATCGGCAAGATCAGTATTGATGGCACTAAAATTAAAGCCAACGCCTCCAAACATCAGGCACTGAGTTGGGTGCATGCCTGCAAAATCGAAAAGCAGTTGAAAGATGAAGTTGACTCCCTGCTTCGTCAGGCTGAACTTGCAGACCAGTCAACAATCCCTGACGGGATGACGATTCCTGAAGAGCTTGAGCGCCGTGAAAAGAGGCTTGAAGCTATTGCCAGAGCAAAGTGTGAAATTGAACGTCGGGCTGAGGAGCGATACGAAAAAGAAAACGCTGAACATGAGAAAAAGCTGCGGTAAACCACCAAAAGCTCCAGAGCCGGGGGTGAAGGATCATGACCAGGTTAATTTGACGGATGAGGAGTCAAGAATCATGCCGGTGTCGGGCGGTGGATTCATGCAGGCATATAACGCTCAAGCGAGTGTTGATCTCGACACCATGCTGATGGTCGCAGTTTAGGTCACTCAACATACAAACGATAAACTTGAGTATCCAGCCAGCTTTTGATGAATTGAACAAACTACCTGAAAGTCTGGGCAAGGTAACTGAGGCAACTGCCGACGCAGGATATTTCAGCGAAACGAATGTTGGATCAATTATCAAAAGTACTGATAGTTATTGTATTTCATGATTGAATTATGTACCTATCTCTCATGCTTATTGCGCACTACATTGATAGCCTGCTTGCTCAGGGAATTTACTGTTTCACTGGTCTTGAAGCTGTGGAAACACTTGGTTCCGGCGTTGTCGCTACCCGTGCAGCCCTTCGCCGTCTGCGGCATAGGGGAGCAATTGCCATGCCGTTCAGGGGCTTCTATGTTATTCTTACTCCAGAATACCGAAAGCTTGGCTGTTTGCCCGCGAACCAGTTTATTCCGGCATTGATGGAGCATCTTGCAGCACCCTACTATGCCGCACTCCTCACCGCAGCGGGCCAAAACCATTGCGATGGAGTTCCTTGCTGACCTGATTCGTGAAATTCTCAACGAAGACGACGATGGCATTGTTTTTGCCGACCTCTCCTATCACCTCAACCTCTTCATGTACCTGCCCAAGACCCCTTTTATCTGGCACATCACCTCCGGGCCGCGTCAGGGATTTGATGCCTTCATCATCATCTACAAATGGAGTCGCGACAAGCTCTTTACCATCACTGATTACCATTAAAAGCCAACAACAAGCGACTATGATACGCATACCAACACATCGGGCACCGACTCATCCGGGAGAAATGCTGCGGGAGGAATTTTTGAACCCTATGGAAATCACTCAGCGTCAGTTAGCCGACGCTATCCACGTTCCTTATCAGCGGGTCAATGAAATCATTAATGGTCGACGGGGTGTGACACCGGCAACAGCCTTACGGTTAGCCAAATTTTTTGGCATGTCGGCTGATTACTGGATGAATATCCAACAACGATGGGATCTCTATCATGCAAAAAAATCAGAAGATAAACTATTAAAAACTTGTTTTCCGATCACAGCAGTGGAAAAGAGAGATCGACGAGGTATGGAATAGTGGCACGTCTAACATGAATTGGAAAATGCTCCGTTGCAACATCGAGTATGAAGCACTCGACATGGTAGCAATAACTTGCTGAAGTGAACAGTATATGCTACATTATAAGAGAAAAAGCGCAAAAATGTAGTGTATATGATACAGTGATGAGTGATATTCAGGAAATCGGCGAGGAGCTCTATCGTCGGAGGAAAATGTTAGGATTGTCACAGCAGCAGGTAGCTGGCGCAAATGGAATGAGCCGCGTAACGCTTAGCCGTTTTGAAAATGGCAAACTGCCGGAAATCGGTATAAGAAAAGTTATGACCATCTGCGCAACACTTGGGCTTGAGCTCACCATAAAAGATGCTTCACAGCGCCCAACCTTGCAGGAGCTGATAACCGAAAGGGAGAATTAGGATGTTAGATGTATGGGTTACTCCTCATGTTGTCGGCTCACTGGATCGCCACTCACTTGAATCCGGTGCTTATACGTTTGCTTATCGTTCTGCAATTCAGTCCGGTGAGGATGTCTCTCTGACGATGCCGTGGTCACTGGAAAGTTATCGGTACCAAAACGGGTTACATCCGGTTTTTCAAATGAATCTGCCCGAGGGCAGGCTGCGGGAGTCCATTGAACTATCATTCCGAAAGCGTGTCAAGGGTTTTGATGCACTATCCCTGCTGGAGGTGGTCGGACGTTCGCAGATCGGCCGGTTGCGTTTTGCCAACGATCCTGGTGTGATCGATCAGGTTCCCTTGCAAAGTGTTTCGGAACTGGTAGCCTATGATGGGTCGGAGGACCTGTTGATCGATCTTCTGGAGCGTTTTTCTACTGTTTCAGGTGTCTCTGGAGTGCAGCCGAAGGTGCTGATCAGGGACGATGAAAAAGGAGGAGACGAAATGGAGACTTTGGGTCAGTCTCGTGTTACGGTGAAAGGGGCTACGCATATCGTCAAGGGTTGGGATCGTAATGAATATCCCCATTTGGCCGCTAACGAGTTTTTCTGCATGAATGCTGCCCGCCGAAGCGGGTTGGAAGTGCCGGAGTTCACTCTTTCGGAAAACAACCAGTTCCTGGTGGTCAAGAGGTTTGATTTGACAGAAGAGGGGCAATATCTTGGGTTTGAGGATTTCTGTTCCCTGAATGGTATCGGTACGGCAGAGAAGTATGACGGGAGCTATGAAAAGCTGGCCAAACGGATTCGCCAGTTTGTCTCTCCTGAACTTCAGGCCTCTGCTCTGGAGGTTTACTTCCGTTCACTCTCTCTTTCTTGTATCGTGAGGAATGGCGATGCCCATCTTAAAAATTTCGGTGTCCTCTACGCGGCATCAAACAAACCTGTGCGCCTTGCACCAGCTTTCGATATCGTTTCAACAACCGCGTATATCAAAAGGGAGACTCTGGCGCTTACTTTGGACGGCAGCAAGCGCTTTCCTGCAGCAAAGAAACTCATTACCTTCGCAAAAATGCACTGTAATCTTCAGCCGGCAAAAGCAAAACTCATTATCGAAGAGGTTGCCGATGCTGTTGCTGAAACAGTTGCAGGCTTGCGCCAGCATACTCTCGATTTCGCGGACTTTAAGCCTGTTGGTGAGGCCATGCTCAGTGAGTGGAATGAGGGTCTGAGCGCTATTTTGGCGAAATAAGGAAGAATGGATACCGGGCCGGAAGCGAACCACGTTGCCCATCAACTCGCCAGGAGCGCAGGTTGGATTCCGTTTTCGCGATTGCCATGAATAGGAGAGGTTAAAGAGGAGCTCTGTTTGGAGGGTATTTTTTCTCTCCGAATATCTTCATTTCCAGCACTGCGCAAAAGCTCTTCCGCTTTTAGCCTTGCAGGGAATGATAACGGGCGTATGATGAGCAATTCAGGCACCTTTTTTCTGCCGCCAGTATATGACGAACAAGACGATATACTGTCGTTCCTGTCGTAACGGGCCATCCTGAGTCGTTATTGTTATCTCGTTGGGATGCTCTTCTGATTGCGGTTTCAACCATCTCGCGGGTGATTTTATTTGCGGCGGCACCCTTGTCATAATCAGGGAGATGACGACGTAAGCGGTCAGAGCAGGTTCTTGAGGATGTGATGGCATCACCATCATCGAAGTGCAACAGCAGCCAGTATTCAAATTTCGGGTTAATCAAACCGGACATCTTTATATTCGCTGAAAGATCGTAACTGCGAAGCTCCTGAAGCATCCCGCTCTGCCACCCACATTTCGTCTCGCCTCAACAAATGCTGATCCATCAGCAAGACATCATGGGTTGTGAACAGCAGTTGAGATCGGCTCTCCGGAGTGCAGCTCTCCAGATATCCTTCCAACAAGCGCCTTGTCAAAAGTGAGTGAAGGCTGCGATCCACTTCGTCTATAACAAATACTTTTTTTGACTCTCGGGCAGAGATATCCAGAAAAGCGGGCAAGAGATCAATAACCCGTTGTGAACCATCCGACTCTTGCTGCAACTCAAATTTTGTCTCGGTGCCATCTGACTTCGGATGGTAGGTAACGAGTTTTTTTGCAATCAATTCACCCTGCTTTCTTGTAACAATATACCGGTCAACTGACCGTTCTGAGATGACACGGACACTCATTCCTTCCTGGACATCTTCCTTAAGCATGGTCTTCAGTGCATCCGGGAGAGGGAGGTTATCAAAAGGAATTTCCTCTCCGCCCAGATGTGCTATGCCGGTAATTTGCTCTTGAAATGGTGGGGATGGGCGGGGGATGAGCTTTCACGTCTTCACTTCAATAATATCATCCCACTGTGTCGTGTATCTTGCCGAAAGCCGCTCCTGATGAGGCTTCCAGCTCTCTGAGTTCTCCGCCGCCAGTCGCACGGCACCGCGTCCATAGCGCTGATTAATCGCATCCATCACCTGCATAATCCTGCCATCTTGCTCAGGTGCAGCAGGCGCTTCCTCCGCAAAGAGCGAAAGCGTTGTGCTGCATGTTGCTTGCGGCACGATTCCACTAACAATTACTCCAGCCTTCTTGTAGCTTATACCGTCACGAAAGATGCCGACAAGCATCGTTTGCGCTGCCTGCAGAATCGCAACAGAGTCACTTGTCGGATAGGGTAGGGAAGCCGTCCTGGTTCCCCAGTATCGTTTGCACGACTCATCGAACGGACTGGTAGCGATAAAAACGGTAATCAGCGAAGCCAGCGAGTTCTCTTTTCGCAGCTTCACTGCGCACTTGCCCGCAAACGTCGCCACTGCCTGCTGCAACTCTTCATGCAAGGTAACGCTGCGACCAAATGATCTTGAAGTGCAGATACTTTGCTTTGCAGGTCGAACCAGCTCCATCGACAGGCAGGATTTGCCCTGCAGCTCAGCCTGAATTCTGGCACCGACAATATGCAGGTGCTTGCGCACCCATGCAGCAGGCGCAGCGGCCAGGTCAGCGGCGCTCTCAATCCTCTTTGCCTGAAGCACCTTGCTCCACTGTCGCCCGATGCCCCAGATATCCTCAACCTTGGTGCGTTCAAGTGCCGACTGGATCTCGGCATGGCTTGCGAGCAGGCAGACGCCCTGATAGTGCGGGTTCTTTTTTGCCAGCCGGTTGGCAATCTTGGCAAGCGTTTTGGTCGGTGCCATGCCGACACAGACCGGAATTCCGGTATGCTGTCGCACTGTTCTGCGTATCAGCCTGCCGTACTCTGTCAGGTCGAACCGCGCGAAGCTCGTCATATCCAGAAAAGCCTCATCAATGGAGTAGACTTCAATCTCGGGAGCAAGGGCGGCAAGCGTCATCATCACCCGCGTAGACATATCGCCATACAGGGCATAGTTCGAGGAAAAGACCGCCACATCATGTTGCTTGAGCAGCGGGCGGCACTTGAATTCCGGCATGCCCATCTGGATGCCAAGCGCCTTGGCCTCCTCAGAGCGGGCAATAATGCAGCCATCATTGTTCGACAGCACAACAACCGGGCGCAATCGCAGGGAGGGGTTGAACACCCGTTCACACGAAGCATAGAAGTTATTGCAGTCAACAAGGGCAAACATGGGGTGGATCTCCAGCCTTGGTTACCGTGGTTTATGAATCACATAAGCGACAAGTCCCCATACCAGAAAATTATTTTCTTCAGTGATTCGGATCGGTTTGAATTCTGCATTGGCAGGCATGAGGTACACGCCCTCTTCCTGCACAGTCAGTCGCTTTACCGTAAACTCGCCGTCAAGATAACAAACAGCAATAGCCCCCTCTTTCGGCTCAAGGGCCTTGTCGATAACCAGCAAGTCGCCATCCTGAATGCCGGCATCAACCATGGAGTCACCTTTCACCCTGGCATAAAAGGTGGATGCCGGGTGCTTGATCAGCTCCTTGTTCAGGTCAAGCGCGATCTCGACATACTCCTCAGCAGGCGAGGGGAAGCCTGCAGCAATAGCAGTGCCAGCAAGCGGCAGCTCAAGCAGCGTTGTGAAGTCCGGTGTGAAGAAGTCCAGAACCGGGCCAGCATGTATTATGGTGAGTCTCATCGTTTTTCCATGTTTTCATTACCGGAATATACATTCTGAAGAGGAGAAGGGAAGTTGGTTAAAAGAGGGGCCGCCATTCCAGATACCTCATCGTAGTTCTATATTACTGCATAGAGAGTGTGATGAGTATGAATATTTGTAAACGGAAATAAGAGGGGAAAATATGTGCGGACGATTCGGGTTTTATGAACTGAAGTACTTTCTTGATCTTCTTCGCCAACTGGAGCTGCCGTTTGAAGAGAATCAGGATTTCCATCAGACGAATCGTTACAACATCCCTCCGGAAACCGATATTATAACCCTTCAGGCCAACCATGAACCTTATAAGCTCACCTCGGCACGATGGGGGTTGATTCCCCGTTGGGCCAAGGAACTTCCCAAAATCAGGCCAATAAACGCAAGGGCTGAATCATTGGTCTCGAAACCATATTACCGGCATCTGGTTGGGCGGAACCACTGCCTGATTCCAGCGAGCGGCTTTTATGAGTGGGAGCGCATCGAAGGTAAAAAGAAGCAACCATATTACATCCACCGGACTGATGGCTTGCCCATGGCATTTGCCGGATTGTGGGACACCTGGAAGCCAAAGAATACTGAAGAGCCCGAAATCACTACATGCACCATTATCACCACTGCGGCAAATGAGCAGATAGCAACTCTACATGATCGAATGCCCGTAATTCTCGAACCAGAAAACTGGAAAACGTGGCTTGAAGCTGATCCGGTAAATCTTTCGAAGATGCTGGTTCCCGCAGATAACGGCATTCTGGAAATGTATCAGGTATCAACACAGGTCAACAATGCCAGTTATCAGGGCAGCAACTGTATTGAGCAGGTTGAGTGAATGAACAGGGTTCGGTTTGAATATTTGCAATCGTATGTAGCAAAACATATCAGTTGTTCAGTTGACTACATAGATGTGATTAAAATAGCTCATCAAACGAAGGTTATCTGAGGCTGTAAAATCGTGCTACTTTTGGTTAAAATGGAAAAATGGGCGTTAAATCCCCTTTGATTTTACATATATCTCCCCCTTATTAATGCTGTTATAAGTAGTGAGGCCAGATTGTTTAATATCAGACGAAATCGTTCAGACGAACGCAATAGATTAGTATATTTAAGTTCATTTGAATTTAGCAGTTAACTATTTCAGTTGTTAGCGCCATTGAAAGCCAGCTTTTTTTAAATCAATAGCTCCAGGGTAGGTTGAGAAATGGGTGAAAACTGGTGGCGCTGCAGATAGAATAAATATTCAAAACGATAAGTGAGTAAAGGCATTTCATGAATAAACAGAGAATAAGATTCTCAGGGCATCAGACGTTTTCCCTTCGTTATGGTTGGCTGGAGAAGGGGTATGAGTTTACAGCCAGAGGAAAAAGATTTTCTGACGAATCAGCCATTGTTGATCTGGGTGTAGGGAAAAATATGGTTGATAGCATTAAGTACTGGTCCGAAATGACAGGGATTATCGAAGAGGACAGGGTATCCAGATTTGGCCAGCAGCTATTGGATGAACAAAAAGGATGGGATCCATATTTGGAGGACCTCGCTTCGTGGTGGTTGCTGCATTGGAAAATAATCACACACGTGAATTATAAGACCTCTGGTACCGCACTTTTTTCATATCTCAGAAAACCTGAATTTTCAAAACAGGACTTAGCTGAAGCTACATTGCGTTTGGTTGATGAAGGTAAGAAAGCTCCCGCTGACAGCATTATTATGAGAGATGTCGATTGCTTTATTCGCTCTTATTGTGGTCCCCGTCGATTTGAGAAAAAAAAGGCTGGAGAGGATACGTTTGAATGCCCCTTTCAGGAACTGAACCTGATTCAGGTAATGAGCGATGGCGATTTTTATCGTTTTTCGATAGGTTCGAAAGTCTCGCTCCCGGCTGAAATTATAGGTTATGCCATTTGTGAGTATTTTGGCCGAGAAAAAAAGAATGCAATGACTATTCAGAAAATACTCTATCGGGAAGGAAGTCCAGGGCAGGTATTTATGTTGGATGAAAACACGTTAATTGAGGCTGTTCAGGATTTACATGAAAACCCGATATGGGGACGCCGATTTGATTTTACCGAATCGGCTGGCTTGGCTCAAGTGTATTGTAATGTTGATCCAGAGGAATCCGAAGAGTTGTTGAATGTCTATTATCGTCAAGGGGGAGCATCATGGGCACAAAACTGAAAAGATCGCAATTCGTTGCTGTTGCGCCCCGGTTTTTACGCTCCATCAACCTTCACCATGATTGGCAAAGTGGCGATAGTGCCTCCGGCTACATTGTTACCCCAAATGTTGCCCAAGCGCTGGAGCAGCTACGTGATGGATTGATGTCTGAAAAAGGGCAACGTGCATTCGCTTTGACTGGACCTTACGGTACAGGTAAATCCGCATTTGCGGTTTTTCTTTGCCAACTTTTAAGTCATGATGCTCATATGGCCAAAATGGTCACGAGCATGCTTGTTTCCGATTACGCTGAATTGAGCAGGGAGTTGCAGCATATTCGAAATCCCGGAATTGAGGGGGAGGGCTTTTTGCTCATTCCGGTTACGGCACGCCGCCGCCCTATTGCCCAATTGTTATTGGAAGCAATGCTTGAGGCAACTGGCGTAATGGAGCAAATAGCATCGGTAAGAGATCTCCAAATTCGAATAAAAGATGCACTTCAGGAAAAGTCATGGCGAGATACATCTATTATCATTGGTTTTTTACGTGATATTCAGGCAGAAGCGCAGAATCAGGCATTTGCGGGTGTTCTTTTACTAGTTGATGAGGCCGGGAAAACCTTGGAATACGCACTTCAGGATAGAGTGGGAGGAGATGTATATGTGTTTCAGGAGCTGGCAGAATACGCTAACCGCCAGGTGCGTACCCCTGTGCTGTTTCTTATTACGTTGCATCAAATGTTTGATGACTATGTCGAACTGTCTGACCGAACTCTGCGTAATGAGTGGAACAAGGTTCAGGAACGTTTTCAGAATATACAGTTCAGTGAGTCAGCGGGAACGACGATAAAGCTCATAGCATCAGCTTTGCAGTTGGCAACCAACCTACCAGGTAAAGCATTAGCTGAGATGGATGATGCTTTGTCGGAAATTGAAAAAGGAGGTATCCAGCTCCCCTTAGGCTTAGATTATGCCGAATTTGAAAAAATTGCTCGTCAGTCATGGCCGCTGCATCCGAGTCTTTTGCTGGCGATGCCTTACCTCTTCAGAAGACTTGCTCAAAATGAACGATCCATATTTTCCTACCTGACAAGCCAAGAGCCATTCGGTTTCCAGAGCCATATTGAAGAGCCAGTTGACAACGGTGATAACTATATTCGTTTGCAGGATATCTATTCATATTTGTTAGCCAATTTTGAAGCAGGCCTGGCACGCTTGCCTCATGCCAAACGCCTTCTTGAAGCCAACGATATCATAAACAGCCGACACCACCTCACTCACGTTCAGCTTGAAATTGTGCGGACAGTAGCTCTTCTGAATGTCCTATCGGAAATCTGCCCCCTTCGCGCTACCCCCCAAATGATCAGGTCTGCGGTTGCTAATACGGAACCGGTGGAGCAGGAGTTGGAGTTTTTGAGGCAGCAGTCTGTAGTGACATACCGACGTCTTGATAATTCATATCGGGTTTGGGAAGGTAGTGATGTCGATATTGAAGCTCGGATCAATGAAGGAAGGCGAAAGCTTCAGCTTGAGAGTGTGTCACCTCTGGAATCTCTTTGCCATCACATGCCATCTCGCATCCTGGTTGCACGGAGGCACAGTCTTAAAACAGGCATCAACCGGTATTTCAAACTAATGTATTCGGAGAGCCTCAACAAAAACACACTCAAGGCTGCTGAGTGTTCCGGAGAGGCTGCAGGTACCATTATTGTAGTTCTCCCACAAGCCAATATTGAACAGCTTAAAGTGCAGGCTCTTGAGGCAACTGAATTTCACAAAAGGCTCATTATCGCAATGCCAATCCAGATCGACGCATTGCGAAGCGTCGTTGAAGACGTTGCCTGTTTGCGTTGGGTTGAGCAAAATACAGTTGAACTGCGTGATGACCGTATTGCCCGTCGAGAATTGAGCTTGAGGCTTGCCATGGGAGAGCAGTATATAGCCCAGCACCTCCAGGCTTTGCTTGACCCGCGTCCAGCGCCGGTCGGCAATTCTTGTCAATGGATATGGGCCGGGAAAGATAAACAGCCGAAAAGGCCAGTTGATGTGGCGAAACTGTTATCAGAAGCCTGTGACCGGATCTACTTATTGTCGCCCATTGTTCGTAACGAGCTGGTCGTAAGAAAAAAACTTTCCAGTGCCGCAGCGGCAGCAAGACGTTGTTTACTAGAACACATGCTGGAAAGGCGCAGTGAAGAGCGCCTTGGCATAGAAGGTTATCCTCCAGAACGCAGCGTTTATGAATCGGTTCTTCGCGCCTCAGGAATTCACTTCTTTGACGAAGAGACTCAGAAATGGGATTTTCAGCCGCCTCCTAAGGATAATAGCTGTGAACTAAGGCCATGTTGGGACTTGATTGAGGAAGTCATATTTGCAAAAGAAATTCAGCGTATCGAGCTCGTTGAACTGTTCAATCGGCTTTCAAGTGTTCCTTATGGTCTTCCTGAAGGTGTACATCCTATTTTATTTACGGCCTTTTACCTTCACTATCAGGATGAGCTATTTCTTTACCGGGAAGGGACCTTTATTCCTGAAGTTCAATCGGCTCACCTAGAACTATTGCAACGCAGGCCGGACCTATTTTCAGTTTCAGGAGCAAAGCTTGATGGTACTCGCAAGGCGGTTGTAGAGCGTCTGGCAAAAGGATTGAAGCAGGTTCCTAAGACGGCATCGGTCGTGCGCGCATTATACCGTGTGTTGAACACTTTGCCGCCGGTCACTCAGAAAACAATGCAGATCGGAAATGCAGTGGTGTTGAAAGTACGGGACTGCCTATTGCAAGCAGCTTCGCCTGAACAACTTCTTTTTGATGATCTGCCCCGTTGTTTCGGCATCGAGCCGTTCATGCAGGGGCAAAAGCGAGACAGGGATATGGATCATTTCTTCGAGCAACTCAATAATAGCTTATCCACATTACGCGATCACGCATCGAAGTTACTTCAGAATAAAAGGAATCTCTTACTTCATCACTGTAGCCTAGAGGGAAATATGGTTGGGTGGCACGAACTCGAGCGAAGGGCGACATGGCTCGCACCGCGCATTAAACACGAGGTGTTGACTCCCTTCCTCACTTGTGTGAACAACGGCATTGCCGACAACCACAACGCGCGCCCCGCACTATCGCTGATTGCCAATCGGCCTTTCGAGCAATGGACCGACATGGATTTGCAGGGTTTTGATGGTTTGGCAAAAGGCATCGGTGAGTTGTTCCTACAGCTGTGGCGTAACTATGGGGATACGGGTGTAATCTTGACTGATCAAGAGCTTGAGCAAAAAGAGGCCTTTCGGAAAACGCTGGAGCCCCAGCTTAAAAAATTAGGTGATAAAGGCAATTCACGTGTACTTGCTGCTGCCTTACGGGAACTGTTGAGCCAAATCGAGTCGAATTAGAAACAGATTTTATGGAGTTAATATTGAATTCAGATATTCAAACGTCTAGGCAATCCGATAAGCAGGTTCGTCATATTTTGGCGCTTTCTGGAGGAAAGGATAGTTCTGCCCTCGCTGTCTATATGCGAGGTAAATTCGAAAATATGGAATATGTGTTCTGTGATACGGGTGAGGAGTTGGATGAGACCTATGAATATATAAGTAAGCTACAGGATTTTCTTTGTGCAAAGATTACTTGGTTAAAATCAGAGAAAGATTTTAGATACTATGTGGATCTTTATAATGGTGTTTTGCCTGATGCACGAACTCGTTGGTGTACTAGAATGCTAAAGCTCAAGCCTTATGAGGATTTTATAGGCGATGATCCCGTGATAAGCTATGTCGGAATACGAGCAGATGAGCCGCATAGAAAAGGGTATATTTCAACAAAACAAAACATTCAACCAGTCTTTCCTTTTGTAGAGGATAATATTCGTATTGAAGACGTGGAACGGATTCTTATGGAATCGGGCTTAGGTGTTCCTCGCTATTACCAGTGGAGATCCCGATCTGGTTGCTATTTTTGTTTTTTTCAGCAAAAGCGTGAATGGATTGGTTTGAAGAACGCTCATCCAGAGCTTTTTGAAAAAGCAAAAGCATTCGAAAAAATAGCTACAGAAACAGGTGAGAGATATACTTGGAACGAAGGAGAAAGCCTTGATGAACTTGCTCAACGGGCAGACACAATCATGGATGAGCATGAAAAAAGGAAAACACGCGAATTGAATGCTTTTAAAGGACATCAAAAGCTAAAAGATATTTGGGGATATGATTCTGACGATGGAGAGGAGCTGTCTTGTAATATTTGCCATTTATAGAAAATAATTCAATGATCTATTGGGACCATAATTCTACTACACCATGTGCTCCGGAAGTTGTAGAGGCGATGCGGGAATTCTGGAACGAAGAATTTGGCAATCCCTCGAGCAGCCATATCATGGGCCATAGGTCTGCGGTTGCGATCCAAAGGGCACGTGAACAAGTGGCTGATCTTGCCAATGTTTTCCCACCAGAAATTGTTTTTACTTCTGGTGCTACCGAAAGCAATAACTTACTCTTTCTAGGAATTCTGCTCTCACCATCCACAGAACGCAAACGGATTGTTGTTTCATCCATCGAGCATAAGTCAGTTTTGGAGCCGGCTTATTTACTCAAAGGATATGGTTATGAGATCGTTAAGCTTCCTGTTGATCGAAGGGGGGAGACGAAGGTGGATGCTGCTAAAAAGTTGATCACACCAGAAACACTTATAGTTTCGGTTCAAGCTGCCAACAATGAGATAGGTACACTTCAGCCAGTAGCAGATTTGGCCGAAATCGCTCATGAAAACGGAGCCTATTTCCATACGGATGCAGCTCAAATGTTTGGCAAGTTGCCGTTAGATGTTCAAGCAGTCAATTGCGATTTTGCATCATTTAGTGCCCACAAGATGTATGGCCCCAAGGGGATTGGTGCCCTTTTTGTTCGAGGTGGGCCGAGGCGTTGGCCATGGGCACATCCCTTCCTCGGCGGTGGCCAGGAAAGTGATCTACGTCCGGGAACTAGCAATGTTTCTGCCATAGTTGGTTTTGGGGCTGCTTGTCGATTAGCAAATGACTTTTTGAAAGAGAATAGTGCCTATTTATACCAACTGTCTGAAAAATTTATACGCGAATTAAAAGTTGTTGAGCCACAAGTAATCATTATTAATGAAATCAATTCGAGCTTGCCGGGAACTTTAAGTATCATATTTCCCGGGATCCCTGCTGATTTATTAATAGCTCATTGTCAGGAGATATGTATTTCAAGAGCATCTGCATGCAATGGGGCAATCGGGGCATCTCATGTGATAAGTGAAGTGCTTCAAAATAGTTGTCTTGAGGAATCGGTTGTCAGAGTTTCATTTGGCCGGGATTCTTCCCCTGATGATTTTGGGGCGTTCTTCAGAATTCTAAAAAAAATAAGATCAGGAGTGTGAAATGAAATCCAAAGCAATTAAGCTGCTGAGGAGAATTAATCTCTGCCAGTCTAATGGGTGCGTAAAATCGCATAAATTTGCTTTACTTATGGCGATTATTGACCTCTATGAAAAAAAGCCTAATCGAGTGAATAAGTTTTCATATTGATTGATCATGGATATAGTTCGTAAGAAAAATAGACTTTTTACGAAGAAACGTCTATTAGGTATTTTTAGCTAAGCGAAATTAGATGAACGCATTCATTCTTTAGTTAAAGACTAATCTTAGAGGGTGGAGGTTAAACAAATACTCTTGGAAAAATATAGGAATCTTATGCTAGAAAATATTAGCGGTAGTTTTACTTCTTTTGAAAAGAATATCCATTCACAAAATCAAGTCAATCCTTTTGTGAATTATCTCAACTCCCTTCAGCGATCTGGCGGAAGCAATGAGAATGCTTTGGCTGAATCACAGGCCTGTAATTCCCAGTTCGCCTTGATTCAGGTTATACATCCATTGGCGGATGTTATAGAGAAAGAGTTGATGGATACCGATGGACGTCATGTGATATTGACCGGACATGCCGGAGATGGAAAGACAACCTTGGCCCTGGAGATCTATAAACGTTTTTGCAGTTTGCCTTCCAATGCTCCTTTGGCTTCACCACTGCAAGTGCGAGAGGATATTGGGGTGATTTCGATAATCAAAGACTTGAGTGAGCGTGACAAGCAGAATGATAAATCGCTGGTTGACGAGCTTATGGGTAATAAGCGTCGGTTCTTGTTGGTGTCAAACACCGGTACATTAATTGACTTGATCAAGCATTATCCTGAGCAGTTCCATGAAGGTTCGGTTAATCTGGAGAGTCAAGTGTTGGATGCCATCAGCACAAATAACGGTGAGGGCCTGCTGTCAGTAGGAGCGCAGGTGTTCCGTGTCTTCAATTTGGCCCGCATGGATAACTTGGGGCTTGCTCGAAAAATCTGCGAAAAAATGCTGGCTCCGCAAAGATGGGCCCCCTGTGAGGGATGTATGGTCAACACGACCTGCCCCATTCATCACAATGTTTCTTTGATGCAACGCAACCAGACTCGGGTATTGGATCGCATCTTTCTTGCTTACCGGAGAATGTCTGAATATGGTACCCGTCTTACAATGCGGCAGTTTACGGAGCATTTGGCATACATCATTACATCTGGGCTTGATGAGACTGGCATTCGGGAGATGCAACAGCGGAATTCTTCGCCGTTGGTTACCGAATATCTCTTTTTTAACCGCTTCTTTGGAGACGATGGGCTCCAACCGGATATTTCAGCCAAGGAAATGAAGGCAGTCCAGGAGATTTATGAACAAGGTTTCGGAGAACGTCCTTATCCGGGGTGGGAGCACAAGTTATGGTTGCGGAATGCCAACAAATCGCTTACGCTGGGTGTCGAAGGTCTTGATGATGAATTTGAAAAAATGCGTCAGTACGGTTCACGTGAGAAAAAGTATGAAGGGATAACTCCAGAACAGTTGCGCAATCAAGTACGTCGGATGCTCTTTTTCCTTTATGACTTCAAGACGGAAGATCGCAATTATCTTAGCCAGTATCTCAACTCTCCAACATTGCTTGACTGGCTATCCTGGCAAAGTCCAGGGGCTCAACTGCCATTCAATTTAAAGACTACGTTGGACCAGAAGATTTATCACGTACTTCAGGAGCATTTCACGGGCGTTCGACTGCCTGAGGGTTCGATGCGTAGCGACCGAAGATTGTATATCACCTTGAGCCGCCAACGCAGCTCGGTTCGACAGAGTGCTCAAGTGGTGTTGGCCCAAGTGGATTGGAGTACGTCGATCGCCTTGAAGCTACAAAAATCTAACAGTGCAACTGGCGAGTTGCGTCAGGATCTTGTTTTGTGCGGAAATGATCGTATTCAAGGGATTGATCTCGTGCTTACGGTTCCATTTCTCGATTACATCATGATGCGTCATGTTGGAGAGTTGGGCGAAGTTCTAGAGGCGTCTTATATCGAACGGCTTGATCGCTACAAGGCACAGGTTCACGCACGAGCTTCCGCGGCTGAAGACGACCGGATCATGCTTGTGCGCTTAAAAACAGATCATACGTTCCGCAGGCAATACTTTTCTGTGAATGGCGATCGCTTGGAGGTGACCGATGTCCTTTAACTATTTCCCTTGCAGTCCGGACGATCCGAGGGCCATGAAAAACCCTGCAATCCAACTCTATGGAAACCGCTTTTTTTCGGACCAGACCGTAACTGAACTGCTGGTTGAGTTTTTGCTGGTCGTCTTTTCCCCGAAGCGGTTTGGAAAGGATTGGATGTATGATGGAGCCCTTCCGTCACTCGATAAGGTTTGGTCGAACGGCAACGATTTCGCATATGCACCGCAGGCGCGTTTGAACCTGAAGCTTTTTTCATTCCTCGGGGCATCCCGGCTGGACTCGCGTCATCAGATTCACCGGGTTCATTACGAAGCATTACTGCAGCAGTTACTTGAGCGTATACATATTGCGGATTCGGGAGATAAGGACGATGTCATTCGAACTATCGAAAACCTGTTCCTTGGTTTTCAGGGTGCAGGTAGTGGGCGTACTTGGTGTGCTCAAAGCTTCTTGCCTGTGTCACCTGCATTTTTAGCTGGCGAATCAATCTGGAAGGATTCAAAGGCAAGGAAAAATCAAATAGATGAATGGTATGATCTTCTCGAAACTCGGTCGTCCTATTTCGATTCGAACCAACATCTTTTTTTTGCTAGAGGCGGGGAGTTGCTTTACCTCCAAGTTTGTAACGCATTGAGCCAATCTCAAGACTGTATTGCCGAATGGTGCAGAGACGGCAAGGTTGGGTTGAGTCCACAAGAGCAGGACCCGGTTTGGCTTCATGACGAACTGAATTGTACTTTTGAGAGCATGATGAACTATTGTCCGAGTACCCTGACTGATCTTGCAGAATTCGTGGATTCCCGACTTGATCCCGAAACACCAAGAAAAACAGATGAAATAGACGGCGAGCGTAGGTTTGTGTCGGCAGGTTGGTGCAATGCAGACAGTTGGAGGGAGGGTTATCTTTTCGCGGTTGATCTTTTGAGGCTCTTGAAGACTGATCTCGATGTGATCGATAGGATCTATTTGATGGAAGCGGCCTGTGCTATGCAGGTGCTCCGAACTTTGGCCATGCAAAGCTTGCGCGTAACTGGTGCCGATAGGGGTATTGGCAGTCCAGGTTATCGATTGGTTGTCTCTGCCCCTGATGAGAAAAGTTCGGTTATTCGCCGTTTGTCGCAGCATTCGGTCAAGGAGGTTGAAAAAAACATATTTCGGTCCCTGCGTGGCGCAAATATTAAGTTGCCTGATGACGAGACTGATTGCGACAAAATTCTCAAACAGGCCGACAGTTCTTATGGCGGTAAGTTGTTTGTCGGTTTATCTAAGCGCATAGGCCTTGTGGTCCCCAAGCGGGGAAGTGGCGCTCGCTTCATTCTGAATGAGCGACTCTTGCGTCTACTCGTAGTTACCACGGTTCCGCTAGGTGGTCGTTTGACGTTCGAAACGTTTAAAAACTTGCTGGAACATCGGCATGGGCTGGTATTTGACGCCAATGGTTTGGAGCGAGCCAGCAAATGGCTAGGCGGCAACGGAATATATTTATCAGCTGATACTGATAAATGGCTGCAGGAGATGCTGGAAGCTGCAGGGTTTCTGATTCACCTCTCAGATTCTTGTGCCTTGGTTCACAATCCGATAAATGCCGGAAAGGAGATCAAATGAGCTATTTCGCCAATACAATGCGAGACCATCTGGCGTATCAGATCAATCGTGTCTGTTCCGAAGCGTCGGGTAGCAGGAAAATGATTTTTATGCTACCGGCCATGCCTGAGCTGGCTATGTTGTCTGTAGCTGAAGCGCTGACCAACTATTGTTTAAAGAATGACGAGCTGCACTTGACCCTGAAGATTGCGGCAAACCTTACGGGCATCTGGACACCACAAAGCCAACAGATCGTACTGGAGAAAGGGTGGCAGGACAATCGCGGCAATCTTACGTATTATCGCAATTTGCAGGAAACAGAGGAGAAATATACTGTAGTGGTGCTTTGCGGTGCTGATAGGGTAACGGATGCGGCAGGTCTCGCGGATTTCTATACTTGTGATCCCGACTTGATATGGACTGCCGAAATGCATGAAAGCTTTAAAGACTGGGTTCAAGAAAAGCTTCGTTCTTCTGGTATCTATGACTTCACGGAAGATGACCTGGAAACGTTCGACAGGATTCTCAAACCTTTACTGAGCTGTGGGCGGGGTGATTTGTTGCAGATCAGCGAGTGGCTTGACGCGTTGAACTTTCATCACGCTAACGGTGTCGATGATATATTCAGGTTCATGCTTGCTAATCTTCAAACCTTCGGTATTCCGGTTCTTTCGCGCTTTCCACTTCGGCAAAAGCGAAAACAGCTCAGCCCCTATATTATTAAGTCCATTGAATTTTATAACTATACATTGTTTCTCGAAGCGCGTCAGCGTGATAAAGCGGTCGAGGCCATAGACAAGATACTTGCCTTAATCGAGGCGGGGGAAAATACCGGGTTGCCGCTGGATGATGAAGATGTTTGCGATCCTTATGGTTCTGGAAAAGAGTTCCTTTTAGCATTGAAGAGATATGTCGAAACCGATGACGAACGAGAAGTTGCTCGATTGATGAAGTGCGATTTCGTCGTGATATGGGATCAAATCCTTAAGTTCAAAATCAAGGAACCATCGGCACCTAAGAACAGTATCCGCAAGCTCTCTGGGAGTCCAGTGGAGGTAGTGCTGACGGCTACATGGATGACCTTGCATGAATGTTTCATGGAAAACAAAGGGGAGGCTGAGCTCAAAATCAATGAAATCTCGATCAGTCCCTTTAGGTTCAAACATGACATGGATAGTGGTGACGATACCCAAGAAAATGCTGAACAGGCCCTTACATATCTAAGGCGATTGATCGGTGGGCTTGACCCGATGATTTCCAGGCATCTCGATTTAAGCAATGTCGACGGTTCGGACATAACGGTTAATTGTGACCTTCTTGCCGCAAATATCACATGCTCTTACAGCAAGAGCGCCGAGCCTGTACTGGAGTTTGATGTTGTAATAACTACACCACTCGGGGCACTTAAACGTCGGTTTGGTTGGCGGCTTCCTGAACACCATATGTATCGGCTTTCAGTCGATCTTCTCATGAGAGCAAAGGATGCTATTGGAAGACTCCCGGGTATTCACAAGCTTCCCGTCTTTCACGTCTCATACTATGACGAACTGCTTCAAGTTACGGCGGATGAGGAGATTCGGCGCGTCTTGCTGCATTCTATTCGGGACGAGCGTGACTACAAAAAAGTGCTGACGAATCTTTTGGGTGGCTCTTGGGCCCTGGAGAATGATCCGCTATCGGGAAAACTGAAGGTGATGGCCGAAAAGTATGACGCCTTCATTGAGAATGCCGCATCCCAAGGTATTCTTGCTGCGATTTTCGGTGAAGAGTCTGCGTGGGCAGATCTCAGAAAGGCTTACATGAACGCTTTTGAAGCAGTTGCCGCTCTGGATGATATCAAGCAGTCGTCGATGGTTGGGATGATGGTTCGTGCTTTTCTCATTGTCAGATCAAGATCGCTTAACCTGGGAGAAACTTGGTATGCGGATGTGCATGAATCCTCTGGAGTGGCTACAATTCTTCATCCGGCGGTTGTTGAAATGCTCGAAGCTCAAGTGATTTATCTAACCCGGTGCTTCAGTTATGCGGCGAACAAAGAACTTGAGCGTAGCCCGGATAAAGACGCGTTTCGGGCATATATCTGGAGAAGCTATGTCGATCTAGCCGATATTCAATCGCCCTTGGCCGGGCTTCTATATAATGAAGACAAAAACCTTACGGCTAATGTGCGCGGGCAGGATCTGATTCATCGCATCGGTTCGTCGGACTCGCTTGATACACCATTGTCGACTCGTTTGCTTCTTCATTATAATGAAACTCCAGATGAGGATAACATTTTTAGCGACAGCGAAATGTTCCGTCAAACGAGTGAGTCGAGGCTACTGCTACGTTTGATGCAGGAATATTTCGACCTTCATCCCCATGCCTGTGATGGTCTAAGCCTTGCCGTCTTCAGGAATAGTGATATCCAGCCTGTAATAGCAGCAGTCCATGATTACCTCAAAATATTGGCGAAAAAGCCGACAATCCAGCAGCAGAACAAGCGCTATGTTCTGAGACCAGATCGGGATCGCCCTTATGCTATGAGCGTTACTATTTTCACGGAATCCAGTGATGAAACCGACGTCTATGCATGGGTTCAACAATGGAAGGAGCGTTGGGAAGCGGCCGAAACCGAAAGCAAATATGAGCTTTATCGACGTTGTAGGTTTTCCATTGCACATCGGATTGTTGAAAAAAAGAACGACCTGGGACCGTTCCAAAAGTTGATCAACGAGCAGTTCGAGGCTGATATTGCAGTGTTCTACGACTTTATCGGTGCAGGCAATGGTGTAAATGCCTTTGAAAATGTTCCTCCTTTCGATATTACGAGTCGCGATCTAAAATTCCCTATTCTTGAAAAGGCATCTTGTAGCGTCAAGAACCCTGCAGAGAAGTATCGGCGTAAACGAGTGATCAGCAACAGGCAGTTTGCATTGACTACATGGCATGCAAACCTGTTGCATTCGTTGCAGTCAGGGTCTTGTCAAACGGGTACGATTGTGGTTGGATCGGGTGATTTCCATCCATGGATTAGTCTGGTCGATTGCCTTCACAAAAAGGCTGAGTGGGTAATCTGTATCGATCCTAACATGGACGAGAGATTGATCAAGTCCTCAACCCAGACAAACAGTAAAACACGGGAAATCATCGGCTTCGGTTCGGGTGTTGGAAGTCATGGAGAGGATAATTACACCATATCTACTGAACAGTTTTCATTAGCAGACATTCATACTCGCTTGCGTTCTTCCATCCAGCAGTTATATGCACCAGAAGCTGGGTGGAGTTTAGACGAATGCGATGTGGTGGCTAAGGGGGTCATGAATGTAGCTACTTCGCTTTCCGGATTGTCTCTTGTACGAGCTACGGGAGTTGGTGACGATTACATCCGGGATTTCATGGCCTATGCCTTGACAAGGAAAATACTGAAGTCCGATGTGGTATTGCTTTGCGAATCCTTGGTGTCGCTGGATGCGTATCGGCATTGGTTTGATTTGTCTGAAAACATGAGCAGGCCAGACCTTATGTGGATGCGAGTCGATATCGGGCCTGATAAACGTTTGCATATCAGGGTTCAACTGATCGAATGCAAACTGGGCCAGCAATCTGATCAGCATGTATATAAGGCAAAAAGCCAGATTAATAATGGATTAAAGATTCTTTGCTCTGCTTTTGCTCCTGAAGGCGATTCTGGACTCAAGGGGCAACGTCCTGATAGGAGATACTGGTGGATGCAATTGCATCGTTTGATTGCAAGCAAGGCAGAGGTAGAACGTGGTGGATATCCAGACGCGCTTGCAGCTTTGGAGCGACTTGCCGAAGGTGATTTTGACATAGCATGGTCCGCCTCGGTGTTTGCTTTCTGGGTTAATCGTGATGTTGAAATTAAAAGGGTTGGATACTGGAACAGTGGCGAATCTAATGCGGTAATTGCGAATATATATACCATTGGTGGAGGTTTTGTCCGTCGATTGTTTGTCGACCCCTTGGTAAAAAGCATTGATTGGGACGCATTCGTCGATCAGGGTCATGAAATCGTTCAGTCAGAAGAGGAGTTTATTTCGAATGAAACCGATGACGATGACGCATGTTGGAATGAGGACGAATCCGATGAAGGCGTCGATGATGTGGGTGTTACAGCAGTTTCAGAACCGGTTCCAGCTTTACCGGAAATAACTCTTGAAGAGATTATGGCTTCAGTCGATATGGAGTCCGAATCGACTGTACCTGAAAATGAGTTGTTCCCAGGCAAGTCGCCGGGAGCAACACACCGATTGCCGGACGAACACATCTCAGGTGGAATTGCACAACAACTGTCCGTTGGAAAAATAGACAGGGAGGCAAGCTCGTTCGGGCGAATCCTGCTCGGTCAGGCTGTTTCCAATGGTCAGCCGGTCTATTGGGAGTTCATGCATCCCAATCTTACGAACCGACATATGCTCATTTTTGGGTCGTCCGGGCAGGGAAAGACTTATGCTATACAGGCGGTGCTGTGTGAGATGAGCAGGTTTGAGCAAAGCAGCCTGATTGTTGACTATACGAATGGATTCTTGCCTAAACACTTGGAAAAGATCACAAATGAAGTTCTGGCACCTAAGCAACATGTGGTTCGTCAAGAACCACTCCCGATCAACCCCTTTATTCCCCAGGAGTCTGATAGTGGAGGTATTGTTATCCGTGAAAATGCAAATACCGTTGCTCAGCGCATAGCTGGCTTATTTGATGCGGTATACGGGCTTGGTAATCAACAGTATAGCGTTTTACATCGTGCTGTTATGGAAGGCGTAGAGCAGATGAAAGGAGAGATGAATCTTGATCATATGCTCTCGTTGATCGAATCTATGATCGAGGATAAGCAGTATAAAGCATATGCGCAGTCCCTTTCCAATAAGTTACGCCCATTTGTCCTTAATCGACCGTTTTCTGCTGGCGCTGATGGATTCAACTGGGATAAACTCTTCCTTGAAAAAGATCCCCTCTGCAATATTTTTCAGCTTGTTGGCATGGATATGTATTCGGGAAGGTTGATTACTGAATTCATTATGTGGGATTTGTACGGTTATATTCAGGCCAAAGGGAATAAAACAGATCCTAAAGTAATAGTACTTGATGAGGTTCAGAATCTGGACCACCGTGAAGGAAGTCCGCTTTCGAAATATTTGCGTGAAGGAAGAAAATTCGGTCTTTCACTTATTCTTGCGACGCAAACCATGAGTAATATGAAAAAGGATGAGCGCGACCGCATGTTCAATGCAGAGCACAAACTTTTCTTCCGACCTGCTGATACAGAACTCAGGGCATTTGCCGAGATTGCGGCTTTGGCAACACGGCAAAAACCGGACGAATGGATACGAAAGCTATCATCACTGTCGAAAGGCGAATGCTATTCGATAGGCCCTGTGCTTGATACTACGGCGGAAAAACTAGTATCAAAAGCTATAAAAATACGAATAACGGCATTGGAGGAGCGGGGGCTTCGATGAGTAAACATTCACGTCTGCCTCGAAATTTTCATAAATCTTTCAAGCCAGAGCGCCAGTATATACATGCAATGCTCCGCTTTGCTGCTGCTGGTAAATCAGGAGACTATAGGGAAATAGCCTCTGAAACAGGTATTCCCATGGGAACTTCTAGCGGCAAAGTACCTGCTATTATCGATTACTGTCGTGGTATGGGACTTGTACGGCTGGATGGGGCTGGTCGTACAGCAATCAGGAAGCCAGAGCTCACTCCGTTCGGTCGCGTTGTTATACTGGAGGATCCATTCTTGAAGCTGAATATCACCCAGTGGATTGCCCATCTGAATCTCTGTAGTCCGCTACATGGTTCGGAAGTATGGTACCAAACATTTTTTCCAGGCAAGCAGGCGCTGGGGATGTGCTTCGAGCGGTCAAAGTTGGAAATATTCCTGAATGTCGCTTTAAGCATCGATAAATCGGGGGCAATTGGCCCGTTGATAGGTACGTACGAGGATGATGCGGCATTTCGGGTCTGCGGAGCCTTATCAGAGGAGGGGGGTATTATCCGTCGAAAACCTGCTCCGGTAAGTGACGATTTTGGTTATGGCTATGGGGCTTGGTTGTTACAGCTCATCCATGATCACTTTCCAAAAAGTGGTCAAATATCCACAGTGGAACTTGATACGGTCGCAGGTTGGAGGACGATTCCTGGTTGGGAAGTAGGCGTTCATCAGCGGGTTTTGGAGTTGGTTGAAAGAAAAGGCTTACTAACAATTGATCGTCATATGGAGCCCTGGCTTTTGTATCCGAAGATTGATTTTGAAATATCTTGGAAGAGCATTTACAAAGATGTGATTTAACCGGAGAGGCCATATGTCAAAGTTGTTGCGCGACATTGTGAGTTTTCGTGCGGATAAGCTTTTTAACGGTGCAGTAAATATCGGATGGTTTGAAACAGACGAGTTAAAGGCTTCTGCTGCTTCATCTGCTTTTGTATTTCATGGGCCGGCTTATCATGGCGTTTCCCAAACGGATGTTGGTATTTCTCATGGCCATCATTTGCAGGACACTGCGAATTTTGCTCGCGCCATATTTCGTCGTTGCTACGGCTTGGAGGACCAGCCGTTCACCCTTGCAATAGCTGGCTATGGTACCGGAAAGTCACATATAGCCCTCACACTCGCGACTATTCTCGCCGATCCTATCGGGCATCAGGCTGATAGGATTCTCTCCGGCATTGAAATTGCTGATCATGGTATTGCTGAGGATATCAAAACCATGATTGCTGAAACTCAACGACCATGTCTGGTGGTGGCGTTGAATGGCATGCAAAGCTTTGACTTGGCATCTGAAGTTTTTCGTCAAATAACACACCAGATTAAAAAGAATGACCTGGATACTCGATTGCTCGACGAATTGCGTCCACGCTTTGCTCAGGCATCGAGTCTGATACGCATGGCCGAAGGCAACAATGATCTTATCAATGAACTTCTTGTTGCTTGCGATGTCGAGAGTGTCGATGATGTTCTGAGGAAGTTAGAACAGCAGGACGACGCCATATATGGTGAGGTTTATAAGATCCTTGCGTCTAGAAATATAAAGATTTCCGTCCTCGGAGGAGAATCTGTGCGAGATGTTATTGATGTCGCATCTCGTGAATATTGCGGTTTCGGAAAGCCCTTTAAGTCTCTCATTATTCTTTTTGATGAATTCGGCAGATACACTGAGTTTGCAACGGTTAAAAGCCATGTTGCAGGTAGTGGTGTGCTCCAGGACCTGTTCGAGGCGATTCAGGGAAATGCAGGTAAGGTCTGTTTCGTCGGCTTTATACAGTTTGAGCTGAATGCCTATGTTCAACGTGTTGCACCTGAACATCGAAATGAAATCTTGCGGTATGTAACGAGATATCAGACTGCAAATAAGGTTTATCTCTCGATAAATCTTGAGACGCTGATTGCAAATCTCATAGAAAAGAGAAGTCAGGATTATTTGTCTGATTTGCTGGATAATGAGGACGCAAGAAAAGAGTCAGAATCCATAGTGGCAAATATTTCCAAATGGTTTCCTGTTTCACGGACGCATCGGATATGGACGGATACGGCTCAATTTCACAATATTATCCGAAAAGGGTGCTGGCCGCTCTCACCCTATGCAACTTGGCTGCTTTTTCAGCTCGCAGCCGGTGGTAAGCACCTCCAAGAGCGCTCGGTTCTTGCCTTGCTTGGTGATGTGTTTGAACGTTATCAAGATAGTAAAATACAGGCAGGTAAAAGCTGGATTCTCGATCCTGTGGATTTTTGGTCGGAATCGCTTCAGCACGAGCTTATAACCTCAGAAGAGGGTGGGCAGCAAGGAGCTATTACACATTCTTATGCATCAGTTATTGCCCGGCATGGGGTACAGCTCACTGCTGAACAGGTTAAGCTACTTCGATCCATAGTGCTTTCGTCAAAATTGGGGTTGAAATCTACCAGTCAGGATGATGCGCTTGAGGCACTTTCTGAATTATCGGGCCTTTCGTCATGGGATGTTCTCGATGGGATCAAGCTTTTACGTGAAGAGTTAAATATCATAGAATGGGACGAGGCATTCAAGCAGTTTGACATTCTTGGCGACGCAGTGCCTCGAACTCAGTTTCTTGCATTTGTGAGGCAGCGAGTTGCCAGTACCTATGATGAAATGGGCAAAGCCGCGCTTTTTGCTAATAAAGGGAGCGACTGGTGTAATCTGTTAGCTAATCTTGAATGTGATTTTGCTGAAGAAAACAGAATAACCACTCGAGAATGGCGTTATCAAGCCGTTACCTCCAATTTAGTGGTTCTTCCTTTGCACATGAAGCAGGCTTCAGATCGATGGATGAATGCTACCGGTATCGATGAGCCAAGGGGAGGGGTAATTTACTGCTATGTGGAACCGAGTCGAGATATTGATGCCGTTGAAAGAGAGACTTCATTGCTCCTTAGAAAAATAGCAAAAGATATTGGGGTTGCTGCTCAGCCTGTACTGGTTGTTCTGCTTTTTGATGAAGATGGTAAACTGGGTCAATCATTGGCAGAACTCTCGATTATAGAGGAGTCATTAAGCGCACAGGATATTGCTAAATTCGGTAATCTTGTTGAGGCGCATAAGCAAAAAATGCATGACGACATTCAGTCACGTGTGGAGGAAATGATTAAATGTCGTCGATATGTAACGGCTTTTAAAGAACCGTTGGAATCAACTCGTATAGGGAAAGTTGGCTCAGAAATCTTTTCGAAAATTTATAAGTCTCCATTGACTTTTCCTTTTGATGGATTTACTACAGCAAAAGGAAATGCGGCGACAACATGTAGGGGGTTAATCACTGATCTTTTACAGGGGCGTCTTGACTGGAATTCTGTCATGGTTAAACCTATAATGGATCAAAATCGGGCAACAGCAGTTCTTCGCGACGCATGGGGGGTGTTTGCTAAAAATGGAACTGTACGTACACGGCCGGAACATCCTGTTGTAAGAAGTCTTACAGAGAAGTGGGATGAAATGCTTGCTAGTAACGATAAGAGAATACTTCTGCAGGAGGCCATAAAAAAGCTTTGTGCGCCACCATACGGCGCGAATGTCGCCTCTGCAGGGCTATTTTTTGGAGTTTTTATTGCGCCACGATTAGAAAAGCTTTCCATTTTCAAGTCTGGTCAGACTCTTTCTGTTGCCGAATGGATGCATGAAGAATTATTTCGTGGGAACCTTGTCGATATTGCTTCTTGGTATGATGTTGAGTTATTGCTTTCCGGGGAATTGTCTTCCGAATGGGAACGACTTCTTGATGAGTGGGAACGGGCGGAAACCTATGCTTCTCGACGCGATTGCTACATTCAAGCTGAAGGGCTGAAAGAGAGAATTCCTGTACCATCGTCTCAAGCTTACAGGGAATTTCATTTAGAAGATTTAGGAAAGTCTGCTTTTAGAGAGATAAAAAGAGTTGAGGAGGCTCAAGAACAGGGAATCGAAAAAATGGAACGAGGTCTGGAGCGTAGTGATGTTGCTTCTCTTTCCAAGGGGGCGGCGGAACTAGTTGACCTGATAGCGCGTATGACTGCACAAAGACCTTTATGGTCTGACCATGAGATCGAAATAATTAAGCCATTTGCGGAACGCTCACGGCAATCAATTATACAAATCTTTCCCGATTGGCTTATAAGGCAAACCCCAAAGGCAGGGACGCCCGATGCTGTTGGTGATTTCAAGCATAAGATGGTAAACTTGATTGGTGGAAATCTTCAGAAACTGAAGCTCTCCGAATTGCACCAAGAGCTTTTACAGTACACAGCCACAGTTATTCGACAAGCCGAGTTGATTGCTTCAGCACACCAAATGGTGAGAGAGGTCGGTCTTTGGCTTACAACGAATGCTGAGGCCACGCATTTTGTTCGAATAGCTCAACTGCGAGCACTGCAAATAGTTGGTTCCGATTATGCCAAGAAACTTCAGGGCATTGAAAAAGAGATTAGGATGTCTGGAATTACTGAAATAAGGATGCAACTGACCGAACGTCTTGAGGAAATTAAACAGGCTCAAGCTGATGCTAAAAAGCGTGTTTCAAAGTTGTGGGAAGTAAAACTGGATACCATTAGTGATGCTGAAGAGTTGCAGGATGAGGTTGAAGAGATGATTTCTGTTTTTGAGGGGTGCCAGAATGATATAGGTGATCTTCAAATCTTGCGAAAAGCATTGCGAATATATGTGCAGGGCTATCAACAACTAAATAATGATCGCCTTTCCTCCACAGAAATTGAACTGCTGACGAAAAACTTGAAAGTCGAGGCCAGTGATGCTTTTAAAGATGATATGCCCCCATGGGAGCCTGAAGAAACTATTGAGAACTTTCGAAATATAATCGCAAAAGATCGGGAAGATAAAAGTTTGGCCTGGATCAAGAGTCTTGAAAGAGACGCATCAAATCTTGAAGGCTTAAATGCGACAGAGGCAAATGTTTTGCATGCTCGGGCTAGTTGTCCTCCACCGATATTAGATGTAAGTCATCAAGCTCAGCTTAAGAAACTAACTGTCAAAATAGAAAACCGACTAAATGGCTTGAAAATTGAATGGCTTATCGAAAGATATAGAGAACTTAATCCGGAGATGCAGAGGCATTTTTTATCAATAATTACAGTGTAATAATTTTACTTGAATAATCTGCTCACAAATGGATAAAATGGCACTCCATGGGATTGTTCCTTCGGTGCTGCTAACATCATCCAGAAAGCAACTCTAAAACTAACGATTTTCGTGTGTTATAAAACGGTCGTTTGATGAGACACTGAAAATGGGGCCGAAAGACCTCTGTTTTTGGGCTCTTTTTGTCTTATAAAACCATTTCGTATTTCTATATTTCATAAATCCGTTAAAATTGATTCTTTTTAAGATTAGCAAGGAAACAGATGGAAGGACGATTGATCGGTTATGCCCGCGTATCAACTTCAGCTCAGGAGCTGAACCTGCAGCTTGATGCTCTCAAACATGCTGGCTGTAAAAAGCAGCATATCTTTACCGACCAGATAAGCGGGTCGAAGGCTGAACGGCCGGGACTTGCCGAGTGCCTGAAAGAACTGAAAAAAGGCGACACCCTCATCATCTGGCGGCTGGATCGGCTTGGCAGGTCACTGCGGAACCTGATCGATATTGTCGAACAGTTGCAGAAAAGGGGAGTGGGATTCCGCTCTATCAATGATGGGGGCATTGATACCACTACGGCATCCGGCGAGATGATATTCAATATCTTCGGCACTCTGGCTCAGTTTGAGCGCCTCCTGATTCAGGAACGCACCCAGGCAGGACTGACGGCAGCACGGGCGAGAGGAAGAAAAGGTGGAAGACCGAAAATCTTGCAGGATGATCCGAGAGTGCAGATGGCAAAAAAAATGAGCAAGAACATGAGCATCAGTATCGGTGAGATCTGTGCAACGCTGAAGATTTCACGTGCGTCCTATTACCGGTATATAGACATTTCAACAGGCAGTGCATAAAGAAAGAATTATTCTGTTTTCAAGCATACAGCTCGTTGGTGGGATTTTCCTGGTAATATATTTACTCATGAAAGATGAATCACGATATCCATGACTTTATTAGCAAGTCACAGGCTGATTTGCAAGCAGAGTACGAGAGGATTCAAAAACGTGCAACAGAAGATCCGGGAACTGCAGGTGACCAAGGCGAAGAAAACTGGGCAACACTCCTTCGAGAATGGCTTCCAAATTACTTTCATATTGTCACTAAAGGTCGTATTCTCACAGCAACAGGATATACCAGTCCTCAAGTTGATGTGATTGTTCTACATCCATCCTATCCACAGATTCTATTGGATAAAAAGTTGTACTTGAGCGGAGGGGTTATTGCCGTATTTGAGTGTAAAACGACTTTAACTTCGGCCCATGTGAAAAATGCGGTAAAGACATCAGCAAATTTAAAGCGAGCATTGCCAAAGCGAGAAGGATCACCTTATAAAGAGCTTTATAGTGCAATTATTTATGGTTTGCTTTCTCATTCTCATAGCTGGAAAGGACGGAATTCGAGGCCTATTGAAAATATTGAGAAAGCGTTATGGGAGTCCGATGAAACACATGTTCAACATCCTAGGGAGTGCATAGATTTTATTACTGTTGCTGATCTTGCGTCTTGGCACGTAACAAAAACGCCCTACCTTGGTTCTTTTTGTAATAGTAATAATGATGGCATAGAGAAACAAAACGGACATGCATATACCTCATACGTTTGTGGCTGTATTGGTGGTAATATGCAGAGAGCTCACTTTTCTCCCGTTGGAGCACTTCTTTCTGGTCTATTTTCTAGATTTGCATGGAATTTTCCTGATATGCGACAACTTGAAGAATATTTTCGAAAAGTTGATTTACTTGGATTTGGAGAAGGAAATATGAGGAGTTGGGATGTCAGCATCTTCTCTGAAGATGTCAAAGAACGAATAGTTCATGGACAATTTTCTGACATAGCTTCTTTCGATGAATGGAGTTATTATTTCTAGATAACAATCTTGAAAAGACTGCGCAATAAATAATGTTTTAACAACCAAATATTACTGTAACGTGATAAAACCCCTTGAGTCAAATTTTTATTGTTAACCGTACCGAATTATGAAAGATAGCGACAGAGTACACATTATTGATAAGTGGTGCGATGTAGACGTGCATGAAGTCAAGTATCAGCGACATCTATTCGTTCGGTTCGCTGCTAAGGGAAAGCGATTCACAAAGGTGGATTTCAGTTATTCGATCTTTGATATGTGCTATCTTCGAGACTGCATATTTGACACATGCGATTTCACAGGTTGCCAATTTTTTAGGACAAACCTCAATGGGGCGTCCTTTTCCGGCTGCAAGTTTCACTACTCAACCTTTGAACGTACACCTGTTGATATTGCTATACTTGATACAGAGTGTCCGCCGTACGAGAACCTGAAAATGGAATTCGCCCGAACACTGCGGATGAACTACCAACAACTCGGTAATGCCATTGGCGTCAACAAGGCCATCAACGTGGAACTCCAAGCTAACGAGACCCACCTTTATAAGGCGTGGCATTCGAATGAGTCTTATTATAGGAAGAAATATGCTGGGTTGAAGAGAGCTCGATATTTCCTTGAATGGCTCTGTTTCAAAGCCCTTGACTTCATCTGGGGCAACAGTGAGAACGCATGGAAACTCATAAGGTCAGGCATTCTACTGCTGGTCGTTATAGCCTTCATTGATGTTGTCGTTTTCCGAAACTCTTGCTCATTACAAGATTTTGGCAGGGCAATGATTGAAGCTCCCCAGATATTTATTGGCACCTTAACACCGACAATGTATCCAACATCTTATCTGACAGTGATTGTGTTCGCTAGACTCGTCACACTTGGTTTTTTTACATCTATTATTATTAAGAGACTCAGCCGACGATGAGTACGCATATCTATGCATTTGGGTCCGTGTGTCGGGGAGAGGTGTTTCATAACTCAGATGTTGATCTGCTAGCGATTGTAGATGGACGCGATGAGCGGTTCAATCCAGAGATTTTCTCTATCTATTCGTCGGAACGAATGCATGCATTGTGGAATGAAGGGAATCCTTTTGCTTGGCACCTCGCACTTGAGGCAAGACTTTTATTTTCGACGGAGCCTATAGACCTTCTTTCTAGCTTTGGGAGCCCGAAGCCTTACCTGAAGTGCGCTGAAGACTGTATGAAGTTTATGCACTTGTTTGACGAGGCGCATGGATTCCTACTCTCACAGAAATCGAGCAATGTATTTGACCTATCCATGGTTTTTCTTAGTATCCGCAATATGGCCACCTGCTTCTCGCTCGGGATAACCGAGCAACCGACTTTCTCAAGGCGATCCGCCTTAGAACTGGGTAGAGACAGCGCGCCTCTGTCGGAGCATGCTTATACGGTGCTTGAACAAGCTCGTGTGCTTTGCACACGAGGTTATGGTCTTGTACCGACTAAAAAAGAAATACAGTCCACTGTAGGTGAGTTGCCGGCAGTGAAACAATGGATGACTAACCTTATGAGGAGGGTAAAAGAGTATGAGCGAGTTTAATAATCGCATGGCAGCTCAGAGACAGATTGTCAATCTCATCAATGGAAAAGTTAATGGAAGAGAGGAACTCTTCGGCCTGTCTAGACAGGCCATCGACCGGTGGATCATTGCAAACAGCATTGACATTGATTCACGACTTGTCAGTCTGATCAAAGGCGCTGCTTCTCGGATCGCTTGTCTTGCAATGAAAAGTCAGGAGCAGGTCTCAGAGGATTATCATGCTTTAGTGCAGGATATTGATACATTCGTTATCCAGATTGAGGCAGAATCCTTCGTTCGATAATAAGGGAACCCGAGAAATGCGAATTTTTCAATATTTCACCCTGAACGTTGGGCTTTCTTCCGGCCTGCTTTTCCTTCGGTCGTAGAGTCGTGTTGTTGAAACATTCGCATGACCAAGCCACTCTTGAACCTTCCCGATATCAGCCCCATGTTCCAGTGCATTTGTTGCTGCTGTTGACCGCAACGAGTGAACACAAAACCCGTTCACGCTGGCGTTGATGCCCGTTTCTTTTCCGTATTTCCTGATAATACAGGTATAGACAGCCTGAGGATCCAGGGGTTTGAGCAATGTACCGGTGATATTATTTTTTACCGGCCGGAATAGAGGGCCTTTCTGGTCATCACGGTGACCGGCAGCTTCAAGATACTCATCAATTAAACGCTGAGCCATCGGATGCATCGGCAAAAACCTGATCTTTTCCCGTTTACCGTGGATGCACAAATGCTGCACGCCGCTCCGTTGGTGCAAATCTTTAACCTGCAGTCGACAAAGTTCTTCCCGGTGTAACCCGTGTTAGAGCATGGTCGAGAGAATTGCCCTGTCCCGTTTGCCTATAAGGGTATTCGCCGGCGGAGCGTCAAGCAGCATTCTGGTTTGGTTGTCACCGAGGGCAGGCGTCGCCCCCCTCAATCCAACAGAGCCTAAGAAATCTTTAAAAGCAAAAAGCTGAACAGAAAAATTTCCCCATAAAAACAAAAAGGCCCCGGAAATAGTCCAAAGCCCCATTGTCAATCGGGAAAAGCCTTATCCGGTCAAGTGGTCAGGCCAACTGACGTCTCTCCTTTCACTTCGCTCAGTCTACAACAAAACAGCATGTGGTATAAATATTATTTGAATTTTTGCGTTTTTTGTGCAAAATTCAAATAAATATTAACAGATAAACTATGCTTGTAGAATTTCGAGTTTCAAATTTTCGCTCAATCAGAGAGGAGCAAAGCCTGAGCCTTGTCGCTAATACTGATAACGAGCATTCGGAGACTCACCTAATCCTCAACGGATCGAAGTCCACTCCTTCTCTGCTAAAGTCCGCTGTCATCTATGGCGCCAATGCGAGCGGTAAATCAAATATTATAAATGCGTTAGCATTTATGAAAGGAGTTGTCGCCGAGTCTGCTACGCAAATCAGGGAAGGGCAAAAATTTTATTTCCAACCCTTCAAGCTTGATGGCATCTCATCAACCAAACCAAGTGAGTTTGAAATCACCTTTATTACAGACGGAATCAGGTATCAATATGGATTTTCACTGCTTGCCGAAAGAATTACTTCCGAGTGGCTGTTAGTGTACAAAACATCCAAGCCACAAATCTGGTTTGATCGTCGATATAATCCTGAGACAAATGAAGACGAGTATACGTTCAGCACGTTTTTGGGTGGTGAAAAAAAACTGTGGCAGAAATCGACCCGCTCAAACTCATTGTTTCTCTCAAAAGCTGTCGATCTTAACAGCAGTGCTTTACGTCCTGTCTTTCTCTGGATTGTGCAGCAACTTAAAATCATTGGGGCGGGAGAACAGCCAATGATAGAGTTTTCAACACTCCTTGCTCAAATGCCTGAAGGCAATAAACAGTTGCTCGAGTTTTTAAATACTGCTGATTTCAGTATTTCAGAATTATCACTGGAGATGCGTAAAACAAGAGAGGTATCGCTTAAGATTGACGGCGAAAAACCTCCTGTCCAACAGGTTCTTGATTCCGAAGCACTGATGCCTGTTTTTTTGCATAAAGGGGCAGAAGGAGCTGCAAAATTCGAAATTCACGATGAGTCAACAGGAACTCAGCGCATGTTCGCCTTTGCCGGGCCTATCCTCGATGTGTTGCATAACGGGAGTGTCTTGATCGTTGATGAATTGGATGGGAGCCTGCATACCAAAATTGTTCGATTTCTCCTAAACTTGATTAATTCATCTACCTCTAATACGAAAGGAGCACAGCTTATTTTTACAACACACGATACTACCATAATGGACGTAAAAATGCTCCGTAGAGATCAGATATGGTTTGTTGAAAAGGATCAATCTCACGCAACCCACCTTTATCCACTTACAGATTTCAGGCCAAGAAAAAACGAAGCTCTTGAAAAAGGCTATCTTGTCGGACGATATGGAGCGATTCCTTTTATCAATGACGTGATGTTTTGAGGGATAATATGGCCAGAGATCACCATCAAAAGACCAGGGGAAAAAACCATTTACTTCGGAAGAAGGCGTTTTCCAAGGGTTGCGACCGTATCCTGATTATTACTGAGGGGGAAAAAACAGAGCCTCATTATTTTGATGAGATAAGAAAATACTACCGGCTAAGTACTGCGAGTATAGAAATAATGCAAAGTAAGTACGGAACAACACCTCAGCAGGTAGTCAATTTTGCTGTAGACAGATGCAAAGAGGCGAAAGAATATGAAGCGGTTTATTGCGTCTTTGATAGAGATGATCATCCAAATTTCTTAAATGCTCTCTTTAGCGCAAATTCTCATGATCGAAAATATAAAAATGACAACAACGAACTGATAAACTTTTACGCAGTTCAATCTATCCCATGTTTCGAATTGTGGCTGTTACTGCATTTTGTTTCAGTACGCAGCTATATTCACAGGGATGAGGTTGTTCGTCAATTAAAAAAAGATAGCCATATCCCCAACTATACAAAAGGGGGGAACGGGTATTTTAACATTACCAAAGATCGGCTTGAGGTTGCTTATAAGAATGCCGATCTATTAGCCGCCAATGACCCTCTGGAAACAGAAAAAAATACAGAAAACCCCTACACCTCTGTTGGAAAGCTTGTAAAAATACTCACCTCTCTAAATGCGCATTTGCAGACATAAACGCCTTAATTCAATAGCGGATCGAGTGTACGCAGAAACAGTTCTCGCTCGCCATGATGCCGGTTTCTTTTCCGTATTTGCGGATAATACAGGAATAGACTGCATGAGGATCAAGCGGTTTGAGCAACGTACCGGTGATATAATTTTTTACCGGTCGAAATAGTGGGCCTTTCTGGTTGTCACGGTGACCGGCAGCTTCAAGATACTCATCAATCAACCGCTGAGCCATTGGATGCATCGGCAAAAATCTGATCTTTTCCCGTTAACCGTGGATGCACAAATGCAGAACACCGCTGCGTTGCTGCACATCTTTAACCTGCAGCCGACAAAGTTCTTCCCGGCGTAACCTGTGGTAGAGCAGGGTAGCGAGAATTTCCCTATCCCGTTTTCCTTTAACGGTATTCGACGGCGGGGCATCAAGCAGCATTCTTGCCTGGCTGTCACCAAGGGCTGGCATCGAGCCTTCATTGTTGTTGGCAGCGGGACGTTTCACGCCAAGAACCGGGTTATGCAACACGGCGTTCTGTTCACAGAGGTAGTCGAAAAGAGAAGAGATCGAGGCAAGCCTGTGGCGGATAGTGGAGGGAGCAAGGTTACGCTTTTCGAGATCGGTTCGCCAGGCAAGCAGGTGACCCCTTGTGACAATGCCCATTTCTTCGGGTTCCGTGATACCGAGAAATCGGGACAGTTCCTTCACGTCATTACTGTACGCCCGGCGAGTCTTTTCACTCCTGATATTGGCATAGCCTTCAACGCATGAAATTCCGGTGCTTGATCGGCATGGTGT
>Ga0118677_10002609_pt1 | contig 35849 bp, 26 predicted proteins | sample AliMusrvi5mmetaG_FD_86154 | JGI IMG/M metagenome (GOLD analysis project Ga0118677, IMG submission 86154)
GTTCGTAAATGGTTCTTGATCATGCTATTTATGACTTCAACCAAAAAGGGTATGTCTGCATGTGAGATAAAACGGCAGATGGAACATTCAAGATATAATACTGTTTTATCTGTGATGCACCGCATCAGAGATCTTATGGGCAAACGAGATAATATGTACCAGTTAAACGATATGATTGAATTTGACGAAGGCTATTTTGAGACAGAAGTTAGCGAAAAAGTCCGATCCAATCTCAAACGAGGGAAAGGAAGTCAAAGGCAGTTAAATGTAGCCGTAATGGCTGAATCAGTTCCTCTTGAAAACCTGGATACCGGACAGAAAAGCAAATCCTGTCGCTTTTTTAAGATGCGTGTTTTAGAGGATCAGTCAGCAGAGGCAATAAACAATGTTGTAAAAGGGTCCATTAACGAGAAAAGTATAGTTTTCACTGACAGAAGTGCAAGCTATGTTGATATCGAAAAGTATATCGAAGTGCACGTTATGGAAAAATCAACCCCGGAAGTGACAAAAGAAACCTTAAAGTGGGTCCATATTGCTATAAGTAATGCGAAAAGAAATTTCTTAGGTGTTTATCACAAGATAAAGGGCGAAAACTTGCAACGGTATCTTAATGAATTTGTTTATAAGGTAAACAGAAGGTACTTTAATTCTGTATTTGAAAGATTACTCGTGGCAAGTGTTTTTCCTTACTGGTATAATAGCGATTAAGCGTAATATTTTTCTCTATTTTCTGTAGGAGTTGGTATTTTGTCAAATACAGTTCCGCATTTGAGAAAGGAATTGCCGAAAAAATGATTAAAGAAAGTTGTTGCATTGCACGATGCATTTACAAACATAATTTTATTAAAAATCATAAAAATTAAAAAAATATGGGATTATTTGGAAACAAATCAGAAGGCGGATTAATGGACGTAATCCGCTGTGACGAACAAGAATATCTTGTTTGGAAATGGCGACCTTCGGGCGAAGCCAATTCAACCAAAAGAGAAAATGCAATACGCTACGGAAGTAGTTTGCGTGTTAAGGACGGAGAATTAGCCGTTTTTGTGTACCAACAAAAAGATGGTTCAATGCAAGATTTTATTGTTGGTCCTTATGACCAAACAATAAAAACTGCAAACTTTCCAGTTTTATCAAGTATTGTAGGTGCTGCTTTTGGCGGTGCTTCACCATTTCAGGCTGAAATCTATTTTATTAATCTTTCAGGAAACGTACAAGTAAGATTTGGCATACCTTATTTTGATGTATTCGACCCAAGATTTTTAGATTTTGCTGTACCAATGGCGGCAAGAGGTACTATTACATTTAACCTTACAGACTACAAAGCTTTTATTAAACTCAACCGCTTGATAAATTTTGAGTTGGAAGATTTTAATAAACAAATTAAAGATGCAGTTACGAAATATGTAAAAGGGGTAATCACAAATATTCCTGCTGACAAAGGGATGCCTGTTTTACAGATGGAAAGGAAATTATTAGAAATAAACGAGATAATTGCTTCCTATCTAAAACCAAGACTTGAAAATGATTTTGGAGTTAACATGAAAGGTTTTGATTTAGCTACAATCGAGGTTGACAAAGAAAGTGAGGGTTACGCAGAATTAAGAAAAGTTACAGCGGAGCAGACAACAAAAACAACTGTTGCTCAAACAGATGTTAATATTAAGAATTTGGAAGATATGCAAGGAATAAACGCTCAAAACATGGAAGAAACTTTGCGTATCCAAAGAGAAGAAGCACAGAGAGCTCAGAAACTTCAAACCGAAACCAACTTTATTGGTGCTCATGCACTCAATCAACAGACCGAAGTTCTTAAAACAGGGGCAGAAAGTTTAGGCAACATGGGTAATATGGACATGGGCGGAGGCGGTGGAGGAATGAACCCTGCTGGAATGATGACAGGAATGATGATGGGCGGAGCAATGGGAAATCAAATGGCAGGTATGATGAACCAAATGGGGCAGAATATGAACCAACAACAAAACACACCGCCACCACCACCACAAATTCAATACAGTGTTTCAGTAAACGGACAGACAGCAGGCCCTTTTAATTGGCAACAATTACAACAAATGGTTCAAAACGGGCAATTACAAAAAAATACTCATGTTTGGAAACAAGGTATGTCAGCTTGGGAATTAGCAGGAAACGTGCAAGAACTTTCTTCATTATTTGCTACAGTTCCTCCACCTCCGCCGCCACCACTATTATAAACTTAAAAAAAATAGAATCATGAATGAAGATAGTTTTTTTTCGATAAACAGGTTAGTTGAATTCGGAATGGGTTTAGCTGTTGCTCAACAAATGGTGCAAACCATGAATAGTGCAATGGCAAACATGCATGTGCCGGGGGCTATGAATCCTTTGCAATCAGTAGCACCACAATTTTATTATGCAATGATTGAAGGGAATCAAGCTGGCCCTTTTTCAGAACAGGAATTATCCCGTCTAATTGCCGAGAAAAAAATTGTTAAGGAAACTTACATTTGGAAACCAGGTTTACCAAAATGGGAAATTGCTGAAAAATTGCCTGAAATTTTAAAATTGGTTGCATTAGCACCACCACCCTTTCAACAAAAATAAAGATTATGAAAATAGATTTTATCAAAACGGTTATTGCTTTTGGAGTTAGCGCACTAATTGCTTATGGCTTTTACAGTTTTTATCATTCAGAAAACAGCCAATTGCTTGTAGTTATAAGTTTTATAGAACTTTTCCTGTCAAGTTTCTTTGTCTTGGGGTTACGATTTGAACTTACTAGAACCACAACTCTTGTAAGAACTACATCTTCAATATTCTTCGTCGTTTTCATGATTACTAATATTATATTCTCTTTCTTTTCTTTTTCAAAACCCTTATTTGTGATTGTAAACGGATTGCTTATCTTAACATGCGTTTTAATTGTATATTCATTACTTAAGGCAAAGCAATAAAATGGACATACTTGAAAGAATAAGATTCATCTCACAAATAGCATTTGATTTCAATATTGACAATTATCTTGCGAAAGAGGCCAAATCAATATTAGTTTTTAAAATTGATACTAATAATAAAAGTTACTCTCTTCTTTTGGGTAATGACGTTGATAACATTCTTGATTGTGCAAATGCAAAATTTATTGATTCATTAGCAGGTTATAAGGTCAATGTTCATGAAATATTTGAAAAACAAACTCCTGCTGACTTATTTTTAATGGCAGATGTAATAATAAACTCGAATCCTTCACACATTGACACAATAATCATTCATGAGATAGTTCATCTAATAATTGATTCGGGCAATTCCCAAACTATTTCCATATTACCATTTATCAAAGAAATGGCATTGAGATTACTATATGCAACAGACATTGAGAATATTGAAAGAACAAAACATGATGAAGAATTTTGCATGTTCTTAATTTATGGTTGCGCCAATTATCAATCCAAAACAAAAAATTATAGAAATTTGCAAGAAACTGTTGAAAATGCCATGAGATATGACACGTTTAGAAAGTTCTCTTTGACCGACTAAAGGAATAACCACGTTTGCTAACAAGCGGTATAAAACATTGGGGGTTAAGTGTTTATGCAAGCGTTACGTCCCGCATCAAGTTCGGTGCAACTGGACAGGATAGTAGCCCGCAATCCCCAACGTTTCATACCGCCAGCCGTTATGCCCAAGTTTAAAATGAAAACACGACTGACCATATTAATTTTGACACTGATGTTTACTTTTTCTGTAAAAGGGCAAGTGAACGACCACGAAATAAGACAACAAGTTTTAGGAAAGTCTATCGTGGACAGCGTGTTTATTTTTGGTAAGTGGACAGAAGGCGGACAGACCGAAACGCATTTAGAGTATTTGGGACAGGTTAAAACTGCAGAGGGTAAGATTTATAGAATTATGAATTCCTGTTGGTTTTGGGGCCTTTCACATAGGGCGACAAGTAGAATATTAATATTCAACGACAAAAACCAATATATTGGGAATTATGGATTAGGAATGACCTATGACTTACCTGATAAATTAGAAAATGGAGTATTAATTTTCACCAACCTTGACAACGAGGACTGCGACAAAAAGCTCATTACTAAAGTTGACTTTTCAAAAGGATTACCAAAAGAAATATTTATCAAATGTGAGGGAGAAAATGGTGACATTTACACCTTCTCAACAGAATAAACAAAGAAAACCTGGGCATAATAAATAGGAGTTCAAGTGGTCTGCAAGACCCAACTTGAACTTCCGGTTGAAAATATTCGGCACAACACATCTTCATGCAAGTCAGAAACAACCATTATATCCACTAAGATTAAAATTTTGGATGCGACTTTTTAAAAACTAATACATTAAAACAACTTAAACGAAAAGAAAAATGAAACATTTATTGTTAATTATCATTATTGCCTCTATCTATTCCAGGGGAGTTTCGCAAGAAAGTAATAAATCGGATGCAGCAACACTTTTAAAAGAATTAGCAGAAAATGGGTGCAAATGTGTTGATTCAATCGACACCTACAATAAGTCGAAAGATGATGTTGTGAAAGAGATGAGTAAATGTATCAATCAGCAAGCCGGAGCATTTCAGATGGGTTCAAAACTCATGAAAATAGACGATCTAAAAGAAAATGCAGAAGTTATCAACGGGAAAAAACAAATCAATATTTCAATTGATGTTAACGAAAATTCGGACGAATACAAAAAATATTACTTTGAAGTAGAAAGGTGTATGATGGCTAATTGTAGTTCTTTAAAAGAAAAAATAGCTAATAATGAAAAACAAAGCGCTAAATCTTTATCTGAAAATAAAAAAGCAGCCGAATTCTATTCAAAAGGATTAGATGAGACAAAAAAAGAAAATTATAAAAAAGCTGTTGAATATTTGGAAAAAGCTGTAAAAGAAGACCCTGAATTTGCATTTGCCTGGGATAATCTGGGTGTAAATTATAGACGATTAAACAATTTTGATAAAGCAATTGAATGTTATCAAAAATCATTAGAAATAGACCCTTTTGGATTAATGCCTTTGCAAAACATTGCAATAGCTTTTCAATATAAAAAAGAATATTCCAAAGCCATTGAAGCATATGGAAGACTGGCAGAAATTGATAAAAATAATCCCGAGGTCTATTACGGAATAGGCAATGTATATGCTACAAATTTGAATGATTTCGAAAAGGGATTAGATAATATGTGTAAAGCGTACAATATGTACGTTGAACAAAAATCTCCCTACAGAGCAGATGCAGAAAAAATGATAAATACAATTTTTTCTGAAATGAAAAAACAAGGAAAGGAAGAAGAATTTAACAAGATTTTAAAAGCAAATCATATATCATCAAACTAATGACGCAAATGAAGTCCCGGGAGATCTATTTTTCCAGGTAATCTTCGTTGTTTGTAACGATCGAAGCAATACACCGGAATTAAAACTGATGATGCAATTGAAAAAGAGACCTTCAGGATTTTAAAAACCTCGAAGGTCAGAAATTGAAATTTTGTTGAAAAGAAAGCTTATATTTGATATGCAACATTTCGCTGAAGGTGAAATCTTAAAAACTATACCTTCAGGCAGATCCTGAAAGTTAGTGTCAACTTTTAAAACATTAGTTGTCAATACCTATGAACTATAACACAAGACATGAATTTCACCACGATAAAGAATTAGTTCTTGCCTCAATCAGGAAAAGGTTCATCGCTTTTCTGGTTGACTGGTTCGTTCTTGTAACAATTTATTTATCCATAATCATCCTGTTTAGTTTATTCAATATCAATCTTTCGAAGATAAATGTGCATGGTATTTTCGATGTTGAAATTGAAATAGACAACGCTCCTACCTATTTAATTACCTTTTTGAAATTTTTATTTGGTCTGTTACCGGTCGTCTATTTCACAATCTTGTTTTATTTCTTTAAAGGACAAACCATTGGAAAATATTTTCTTAAGATAAAGGTCCTTTCATTGTATCATGAGCATCTTGGATTGTGGCATTGCACCGAACGAAGTCTGGGTTATTTTGCATCTGCACTTGAGTTTGGATTTGGATTTATACAAGCCTTCTGGAATCCGAACAGGATGACGCTTCATGATAAAATTGGTGAGACAATTGTAATAGAACTTCCTGTAAAAGAAATTATAAAATAATGAAGTCAGATTATTTGAATAAACACTTTTTTGTCAGACATTTGTAACTATAAAGAATTGCTTATGATTTAAGAAATAGGATTCAAAAGATTTCAGGACTTCATCCCTTTATTTACGGAACGTTATAAACTATTTGCAGGAAAATTTGCAGGAAGATAAATATGTAACAACTAAAAACAAAGACCAATTATGAAAGGTGAACTGACAAACGATCAAATATCACAGGTATGCATGTATATGCGGGTAGTAGAATACATGAAAAAAAATGAAAAGATATTAAGCGAAAATGAAGAGATGAAGAAGAATTATGAAAAACTTTGTCTGACGGTAGCTGAAATAATGGAAAGTATTACTGACGAACAACGAGACGAAGTGTTGGAGGTACATAAAAAACAATTAAAACAGATAGCAAAGCAGGAAGCAAAAAAGCAATCCAATAAACAACCGAAAACGAAAAAAAAATAAATATTTCAATGTCCATTTTCCCAAATCGCAGATCCTCCATTTTAAAAGGATCATTGTTTATTTTCGTTTTAATATTGGGTAATCTTACTTTGATCGCCCAGGATATCATCAGTAATTACAAAGTTCATTTTGCGGTTGGCAATTTTAAAAATAAAACCATCCTTGTAATCAGGCAATTTGAAAGGGCAGAAAAGACATTCTATGTAGGGGTTGATCCAGTTAAAATTGAAACACAAATTATTCCTTCAGACCAAATTTCAACCGAAACAATCAGCTGGTCACAAATACTTATAAAGTATAACAATACCGCATATGTAAGAGCGATTCAGAAAGCAAAAAACCAATCATACACATTACAGAATTCAGGCATAGTTCATGGTTTTCCCAAAGAAATGGGGATCACTTTAACCATTGATTTGTGTCCTTCAAGTAAACCACTTGATCGGATTATCTTCACAAAATTGATCTCTGAATTTCAAAAAATAGAAAAGCCCGTTCCTTTAGCATTATCAATTACCGGCAAGTTTATTCTTAGCCATACTGAAGACATCAACTGGCTTAAGGACTTAATTGCATCAGGTGAAATTTCAGTAACATGGATTAATCATACCTATAATCATTACTACAACCCCCAATTACCACTCAATAAAAATTTCTTGTTAGAACCAGGTACTAATCTTAATTTTGAAATACTCGAAACCGAAATTGCATTGATACAACATGGATTTCTTTCTTCCGTTTTTTTCCGTTTTCCAGGATTAGTATCCGATCACAATGTGATGAATCAAGTGATTGAATATGGTCTGATTCCAATAGGAAGCGATGCCTGGCTTGCCAAAGGACAGCAAATACATGCAGGAAGTATTGTTTTGATTCATGGCAATGGAAACGAACCATTAGGTGTACAAGAATTTATACGATTGTTGAAAACTGAGAAATCTTCAATAGTAAAAAAGAAATGGCTCCTGTATGATTTAAGGGAAAGCGTAGAGAATGAATTTCAATAGTAATAGTTGATCTTCCGTGTTTGTAACGAGAAATTAATCGTTTGTAACAACAAAAGATAATACTTCTGCTTTTGGGAAGCCAGTAGTATAAAGACCCTCAAGATTTTTAAAACCTTGAGGGCCTGAAAGGAAAGGAATAAGAATCAATAATTTCTATATCAGGTAAATAACACTAAAGTCCTCGTAATGCAATTTAAACAAAACTATTGCTTTACGAAACCTGGATTGTTACATCTTCATGGGGGCTTTACTCTTACTAATGGTATCTTTCGTCATTTTATTCTGATTGTGTTTCATCGTGGAATCAGGCATACTTTTCATACTACCTGGAGTTGTAACCTTTTTTTCAACCAGTTTCATACCGCATTTGGGGCATTTACCAGGTTTATCCTTAATAACTTCAGGATGCATCGGACAAGTGTAGGTTACCGATTTTACTGTTTCGGTTTTCTTTACTGATGTTTGTGCATAAACACTTGTAGCTGATAAATTCAACAGCAGCAATCCTGCAACGAGGATGGCAGGAAACAAAAATTTGCTTTTCATCACTTTTACTTTTAAAATTAATAAATATAATCTATCAAACACATTCTTTCAAAAACAGATTCTTTGCAGTTAATTTCATTTTCGATATAAGCAACACTCCGGAAGTTTGTTGTATGCTTCATCCGAAGCCTTGAATTTCTCCGTATCATGTCCTGCATTGGCAATTGCTTTCTGAATAGCATCCGGATTCGTTGCATTCGAATTAAATTCAACTTTAATTTTCTTCGTATTTACATCCCAAACAGCAACAGAAACACCGCTCACAGATTTCGCTACTTTTTCAATACGCTCTTTGCATAGCTCACAATTACCCGAAACACCAAACGAGTCAAGCTGAACAGTTTGAGATGGCTTTCCTGCCGGGATATCCCTCTTGCCGGATTTTGAAAGATCGTCCATATCCATTCCGTTCCTACTTTTATCATCCTTCGATTTATTATCAGGCATATCCATTCCCGGCATCGCAGAAGTTTGAATACCTTGCGGATTCATCATACTGGGTTTTCCATCGAGTTGCGCTGATGCATCAACACTAAAAGCCCCTTCTGTAACAATTTCCTCCCCATCGTTCAATCCATTCATGACAACGTAACTATTGCCCAGCATGGGCCCGAGTTCAATCTCCCTGATTTTAAAGATGAATTCAGTAGTTTTTGTTTGTTTCACATATACAACCGAACGTTTGCCTGTCCATAAGACCGCAGTACTTGGAATAACAAGCTTATCCTTGTATTCATTTAAGTCAGCCTTTACAATACCTGTTGCAAACATCTCGGGCTTTAGCTTACCACCCGGGTTATTGATTTCAATTCGAACTCTTGCAATGCGGGTATTAGGATCAAGCACAGGATCGATAAAGTTAATCTTGCCGGAATAATTGGTGCCGGGCATTGCCTGAATTGTAAATGCTATTTCCTGACTTTGCTTCAGGTAGGGAAGATCACTTTCGTAAGCATCGAACATGATCCAGACATGCGAAAGATCGGCAACATCAAACAATACTGTACCAGGAGAAATATAATCGCCATTGTTGACCCGCCTTGCAGAAACAATTCCTGTTGCGTTCGCAAGGACTTCAAACTCCGTTTTTACTTTGCCGGAGGTTTCAATGGCTGCTATCTGTTTCTCTGTTAATTTCCATTGACGTAGTTTATCTCTAGACGCTTCATACAATGCCGGCTGCGATTCTTTTGTAGCTGCTGTTTCAAGTAACTCCTGCTGTGCTGTTACAAGATCAGGAGAATAGATAACCGCCAGCGTTTGTCCCTTCCGGACCACTTCACCTGTAAAGTTCACAAATAATTTTTCAATTCTACCAGGAAGATAAGCCACCTGGCTTTGCAAAAGACGTTCGTCAGCCTGGACTTTACCATATAGCCTCAATTCTTTCACCGGACTTTGTTTTGATACTTTGGATGTAAGCACATTGGCCAACTGTATAGCTTCTTTTGTCATTTGTATTGCATCAGGATCGATTGTTACACCTCCTTGATTGAGCGGAATTAACTTCATACCACAAATGGGGCATTTACCGGGCTCATGCATTCGTATGTGAGGATGCATGGCACATGTCCAGATAGTTGCTTTGGTAACTTCAGATGTATGGTCCTGATTTTCATCCTTCGAAGAAGATGAATGAAAAAATAACCATCCCATTAAAATTCCAATTATCAATGTGATGCTTAATAATATGATTTGTCTCTTCATGATGTTTAATTTACTTCTATACAATTTAATTTATTCAGCCAGGCAATTGCTGTATTGTAATCAGCAACAGCTTCTATTTGTTTGTATTCGTAATCGAGCGTTTGCTGACGAACACGTAAAATATCAGTGAGACCTGTTGAAGAGGATGCAAAACTTTTAAACATGATATCAAGCGATTTTGAAGCTAACTGATATTGATCTGCATATAGCTTTACGCGGCGCTGTGCATCTTTGTACAATTGAGTGGCCTGGTAATATTCAGTTTGAAGTGAATTAACCGTTGTTTTATAATTTTGGGCATTCGCCGATTTCAAAAAGTCGGCTTCTACTTGCATGGCTTTATACCTCTTCCTGTAAATGGGCAAAGTAACAGTTACCATTGGCATGATCATATCTTTACCATTCATCGCCGATGTCGACATTTCACTTTTATTAATAAGGGAATAATTCAACCCTAAACCTACCATCGGATAACTCATTCGTGTCACCATTTGCTTACGTGCTTCGAGTGAGAGTTCCTCGTAATGGAGCATCCCAAGCATTGGATTCTTAGTTAAGGCACTATCTGTCAATTCAGACAACGATTGCTGAGAATCAACAGAAACCAACGTATCAGGAATTGCAACTACAAAGTCAGGAGACCTGTTAAGGTAACTATTAAATTGTGCAGCAATTGTATTTAGCTGACTTTTTAGAAGTTCAATATTATTCTCAAGATCGCCTATTTCAATTTGAATCCTGTAAACATCAGTAAGTCCTGAACTACCGGAAGAGGTCCCCATTGGGCTACCTGGCATTGGTGAACCAGATTGATTAGAACTGCTGTTGCCCGAATTTCCTCCCATGGAATTCATACCCGATGAACCGGAGGAAGAACTTTGGGAGGGAGAAGGGGAAACTGTTCTGCTCGCAGATGGTGCTACACTGTTACCAGCTGGAACTGCTTTAAAACGGACAATGGCCAATCTTTCGATCGTGTGAAGCAGTTCAATGTTCTTTTCCGAAATACGGATATTCTGTTTCACCTTGTGCAATTCGTACCAGGTGCGTTGTACATCGTAGAATACCTGTAACTTGGCATCGCGAAACAATTCATATTTGGCTTTAGCCATGAGGCTCATTTCATCCTTCGCATTTTTCAGCACCCCAAACCATGGAAACATTTGCATGAGCCGTATATCAGCAACCTGGTTCCCGCCTAATTGCTCCATAGGGCTTAAGAAAACGCCAAGACTAATGTCCGGATCGGGTAAGCTTCCTACCTGTGGCACTTTTTGCAATGCAGCCTGATATTCAGCAAATTTCTGTAATACAGTGGGATTGTTTTTTGCAGCGAATTCGAGGTAGTTGTTCATAGAATCAGGTTGTTCCTGACCATTACTAACAACCCAACTGCAAAGAATTAGCATCGAAAACACTATTTTTTTAAATACCTGATTTCTCATCGTTAAATTGATTATTAATGGATAGAACTTCTGATTGACGATGTCTGGATACTGCTCTTTCTCTCCACATTGATTGAAACAATGGTACGACAAACACTGTCATCACCTGGATAACCATACCACCAAACATGGGTATTGCCATCGGAATCATGATATCGGAGCCTTTACCCGTAGAAGATAAGACGGGCAACAAAGCGATGACCGCAACTGCCGTTGTCATCATTGCAGGACGAACACGTTTCAGTCCGGCTGAAACAACCGCCTCACGAACATCATGAACAGTAGCAGGATGCCTGGCTTCAAATACCTGGTGAATATAGGTTCCCATGATAACGCCGTCGTTCGTAGCAATACCAAACAAAGCGATGAAACCTACCCAAACAGCCACACTCAAATTAATGGGATGCATCTGAAACATGTCACGAAGATTTATTCCTGATACAGAAAAATTCATAAACCAGTCCTGTCCGTATAACCAAAGCATAATAAAACCACCGGCAAAGGCAACAAAGACACCCGAGAAGTGGATAAATGAAGCTGTCACAGTACGGAACTGGAAAAAGAGCAACAGCAAAATGAGAAGTAGACTTATGGGGATGACAATTGCCAATCGTTTTGTAGCCCTCATTTGATGTTCGTAATTCCCTGCAAATTTATAGGATACGCCTGGTGCTAAAACGAGTGCACCCGAATTCAATTTCTGTTGTAAGACTTTTGTTGCATCTTCGACAACATCTACTTCAGCTTTACCTTCGTTTTTATCGAAAATAACATACCCGTTCAGGAAGGTATTTTCACTCCGGATCATTTGTGCACCACGCGTATAATCGATATCAGCTATTTCACCCAATGGAACCTGGACACCAGTTGCCGCGGGGATAAGGATTCGTTTGAGGTCATCCGGGTTATCACGCAACTCACGTGCATAACGAACCCTGATAGGGAAACGCTCACGACCTTCTACAGAATTACTGAGTGCCATTCCACCGACAGCAACTTGTAAAACTTCCTGCACATCACTGACAGTCATACCATAGCGGTCCATCGCTTCACGATTCAGCTTGATTTCGAGATATGGAGCACCAACAGCACGGTCATAGAACACAGCTGAAGCCTTAATTGATGGTACATCTTTCAATGCCTGTTCAAGTTGCAACCCAGCCTTTTCGATCGCTTCCAGATCGGGGCCATACACTTTTAAACCCATCGGTGCACGCATTCCTGTTGAAAGCATTACCAGACGGGTTTCAATGGGTTGCAATTTAGGCGCAGAGGTCAATCCGGGCATATTGGTCACTTTTACAATCTCGTTCCAGATATCATCCGGACTTTTTATCTGTGGTCGCCACTGTCGAAAATATTCACCATTGTCGGCAGTAATCAGACTATCACCAGAGATGATCATAAAACCATCCTTTTTAGGATTGTATTTAGATCCGTTTTTATAGAGATAATTACCTTCATTATCCATTTTAAATTGCCTACGCTGCCCGTTTTCATTGAGTATATATTCTGATCGATAGTTTATTGTATTCTCGAACATTTGTACGGGAGCAGGATCAAGCGCAGAATTTACACGACCCCACTTTCCAACAGCTACCTCAACTTCAGGAATAGTAGAAAGACGTTTGTCAAGCGTTTCGATATACTGAAGGTTCTTTTCGATGCTTGAATGTGGCATACTGGTTGGCATCAACAGGAATGAACCTTCGTTGAGTGAAGGCATAAACTCCTTTCCCGTGCCTGGAAATGTTTTTGCAGGTGATTGCCAGAAAGCTGTTTGTCGGAAGCTTTTCCATCCCATTTTTTCAGCACCCGCAGCGATAAACCCAAAAGATTTATCGAAGCCAAGCCAGACCAATAGTCCAAATAACAATGTGACAGCAGGGATAATGAGAAACTTACTTTTGTTTGCCAACGCCCATCGCATGATCTCTTCATAAAAATGGACCATTGACATCAAACCAACAAGAATAACGGTTATGATTCCACCTACAAACAGAAAGTTGGCAAGAATACTGTTATGAGCACCAAGCGGCAGCCACGCAATAGTAAGGTACCAGGCTGCGACAAGAACAGTGATAGCAATATTAATATAATTGGGATATTCCTTTCTATTCTTAGGCCAGTGGTCGTCGAGCAAATTATTGATTCCAATTACAATTAAGGCCAATGCAGGCCAGACATGCCAAAAAATCAGGAACATGAAACCTGCAACAAACAAGCCTCCGTTCCAAATTTTGCGAATCTTCTTAGTATCAATCCGTATCGAAAAGAAAATATGGGTTAAGGTTGGAAGGACAACAATTCCAAGGATAAATGCAGATATTAAGGCAAAGGTTTTGGTGAAAGCCAAAGGGTGGAACAGCTTTCCTTCGGCAGCCTGCATCGCAAAAACCGGAAGAAAACTGACGATAGTCGTTGCAATGGAAGTAACTACTGCTGCACGCACTTCGGTGGTTGCCAGGTAGATGACTGACATTAACTTTTTACCCCGAATGCCTTTATTTTCTGGCATTTCCAGGTGCCTTAGAATATTTTCAACATCAACAATTCCTATATCGACCATTACACCAATCGCAATTGCAATACCCGACAATGCAACGATATTGGCTTCAACACCGAAAAACCGCATTAGAATAAAGGTCATTAGTACACCAATCGGAAGTAAACCCGCAACAATAAGTGATGCCCTAAGATTCATTACAAGGATAATAATGACAATGATACTGATCAGAATTTCGTGCGACAGAGCAGATTCAAGTGTTCCGATCGTTTCTTTAATCAATCCGGTACGATCATAAAAAGGGACGATTGTTACTTTTGAAACTGTGCCGTCAGGTAAGGTCTTTTGAGGTAGTCCGGCTTCAATTTCCTTTATTTTATCTTTCACATTGGTGATCACATCCATTGGATTTGACCCATATCGTGCAACAACAACAGCACCAACAGCTTCAGATCCTGCTTTATCGAGTCCTCCCCGTCGAGTAGCAGGACCAAATGCAACGCGTGCCACATCTTTAATCCTGACAGGAACGTTGTTACGTACAGCAACAACAGAGATTTCAAGGTCATCGAGGTTTTTCACATACCCTAAACCGCGGATGATATATTCCACATTGTTCAACTCCATCGTTTCAGCACCAATGTCGAGATTACTTTTACGCACAGCATTCATCACATCCATTACCGAAACCTTGAAAGCTTTCAGCGCTTCAGGGTTTAAGTCGATCTGGTATTCCTTGACAAAACCACCAACCGATGCCACTTCTGAAACTCCTTCTGCAGTTGACAGACCATATTTGACGTAAAAATCCTGAATCGTGCGAAGTTCCTGCGGATCCCATCCGCCATTTGGCTGACCGGTCTTTGGATTACGTCCTTCCAATGTGTACCAATAAATTTGCCCCAATGCAGTCGCATCCGGTCCAAGTGTGGGTTGCACACCCGAAGGTAATGTACCAGAAGGCAAAGAATTAAGCTTTTCCAGAATGCGTGAGCGACTCCAATAAAATTCTATATTATCTTTAAAGATGATATAGATAAAAGACATACCAAACATTGAGGTGCTGCGCACGGTTTGTACACCGGGAATTCCCAGCAAAGCAGTTGTCAACGGATAGGTAACCTGATCCTGCATATCTTTCGGAGAACGGCCCATCCATTCGGTCGCTACAATTTGCTGATTTTCGCCAATATCGGGGATTGCATCCACTGCAATCGGATCACGCGGAAAGAAATCCGATTTCCAGTTGAAAGGCATAAATACCATCCCCAGAACCACAAATGTGATAAGGAAAATAAAGGTGATCAGCCTGTTTTCGAGAAAATATTTAACGAGTCGGTTGAACATGGGAATGCTTTGAAAATGAGACAACGAACAAATTGAATTCGCCGAACTTCTTATCGGCAACCGCACAATGAAAATGGATCAATCCGACGATCCGACAATGAAATGATCCAAAAATGAGAATTTAAGATCAAATCATTGACGAATTGTCAAATTACCAAATTGTCGAATTAACGAATTACCTGTATTTACAGCAGCTTGGAATAGAGTTATAAGCCTTATCATCGGCTTTCACCTTTTCGGTGTCGTGACCTGCAGCAGCCACTTTTTTACTTACCTGGTCAATGTTTGTTTTGGCCGGATCGTAACTTACAGCAAGCAATTTGCTTTTTGTGTCCCATTCTGCTTTTGAAACGCCATCTATCTTTGCGGCTTTTTCGATACGGGCTTTGCACATATCGCAATTACCTGAAACCTTGAGGGTTTCTGTTTTTGTAGCAGCTGCTTTTGAGGATACACTTGATTGGGCATAGGAGTTAGCGCCCAGAATGATTGCCAATAAGGCAACTATGATGATTTTTACAGTTTTCATGATTACAAATATTTGATGTTAATGTATTGAATGATAATAATAAAAATAGATTGCAGAAAAGTTTGTACAACTTTCTTGCTAAACAATGTAACATTCAATAAAATCAAATACGGAATACACAAATGGCGGGCAAGCTCACAGCGCTCACCATTAAATCACCAGGCGGACTGACATTTGCGCTAATACAACTTAAAACTGAGAAATTTGGAATCCGGATACCTGCAGGAATATCAAAAACCTGCAAAATATTTTGAGAGAATGCTTTAAAGTCGGAAAATGAAGGTGTGTAATTATTCTCAACAGTAAAAACAGAAACCTTGTTGGTGCAACAATGAGAACCGATATGCTTACCGGGTAATTGGCACTGATCGACAGAAACTTCCATACCACAAGAAGCTACCTCACCCGTAAGTGAAACTTTCAAAGATTCAATTACACCGCCACAATAATGCGTAGAAATGGTAAGATGCATCACCGAAAGCAGGATGAGTACTGAAAATGATATGGATAAAAACTTCTTCATACAAAATTATAAACGAAGATCTCCTAAAATATGTTGCGCAAATATATAAAAAATCTTCAGAAACATTTTCTCAACAAGAAATGTGATTAAAATAAGAATAAAATCTTTTTATAAGTATGTAGCAAAGATTAAATGTCTTATTTCAATTTTTCTAAATTCAACCTCTAAAAAGACTTATTTTACCATGCATTCTGCATTACCATATTTCTACTTTCCCACTACCAACTTCAGCCTTTGTGTAATCTTTCTGTAATCTTTGTGTAATCTTTCTGTAATATATAATACAGAAAAAATACTTAAACCTTATTCAGCCATTACTTAAATCCCTACGGAGGAAGGGCAAAAGTAAAGGGAAGTAAAATGCGACATCTTACTTTTCCAATTACTTAACTACAAAAAAAGTGTGTTATTATGCAAAAGGGAAATTATTGTGATTTTTTGTCTTGTCAATAATATATCATCCTTAGAAAGCCTTTTATGTTTAGTATTATATTCACTATGCTACTTTTTAAAATATGCTTCAATCAACGTTAGGAATTGATCTTTCTGTATAGGCTTTGAAATGTAATCATTACATCCTGCTTCAATTGCTTTTTCGCGATCGCCGCTTAATGCATAAGCTGTCTGAGCAAAAATAATCACTTTTTTATTAAACTGTCGTATTCTTCTTGTGGCTTCATATCCATCCATCTCAGGCATTTTTATATCCATTAGAATCAAGTCAATATCAGGATTACTGCGACACATTTCAACGGCTTCTGTACCTTTGACCGCTTTTAAAATTTCTTTACTTAAGCCTTTGATCGTCCGTGTAATAAGCATTTCAGATCCTGGGTCATCTTCGGCAATTAACACTTTCAGTCCCAAATATTGGGGGCTTACCTGAGGTAATAAGTCTTCGCCTGAGATAATATTATTGACTATTTTTTGTTCTTTCTGTTCAACAAAATATGGAATTGTAAAATAAAATATAGCGCCATCCCCTTCTTTGCTTTCTACCCAAATTCTTCCACCAAGCATTTCGACAAAAGCTTTTGATATGGATAATCCCAAACCAGCTCCTTCATAATTCCTGCTTAACGATTCGCTTCCTTGCCTGAATCTTTCGAAAATGATACCTTTCTGTTCGTCACGAATGCCTATCCCTGTATCTTTCACAAAAAATTCTAATTCGCCTTCTGAAGAGTTTTGGCTTGTCTCTCTTATACAATATCTGTAACCGAATTCAATAAAACCTGTGTGCGTAAATTTAATTGCATTTTTAACCAGATTTGTGAGAATTGCGTAGATTTTTTCTCTGTCAGATTCGATTATAGCCTCATTATAGGCTAAAGATTTCTTCACGAAAATCTGCATTCCCTTACTTTCGACTTCAGGTTTGAAAAAGGTATAAATGTAGTCAATTTGTTCGTTAATATTTGTTTTTGAAAGAGTTACCTCCATTTGTCCTGATTCTACTTTTGAAATATTCATTATATCATTAATGATATTTAGCATCCTTGCTCCGCTTTTCTCAATAATCTGGATATACTCCTGCTGTTCTTCGCCACTTAGGTTAGGTTCTTTGAGTAGACCTGCAAATCCCAGAATTCCATTCATAGGAGTTCTGATTTCATGACTCATATTGGCAAGAAATGCCGATTTTAAATAGTCGCTCTTTTCTGCTTGTTCTTTTGCAATTGTAAGTTCTTGTTCTGAAATTTTGCGTTCAGTAATATCTCTTAATGCACCATCAATATGATTTGGTCTTCCTTCGTCATCACAAATCATACGTGCATTAACCGAAACATACATAACTTTGCCCGACTTTGTTTTAAATTTTAATTCATAATCTCGCAATTCCCCACTTTTTCTAATCGTATTCAAAAGATCTTCCCTGGCATGAGGATCGTAATAAAGATTGTCAACATTTGTACCTAATAATTCATCCCTTTTGAATTCGGAAAAGTGTTTTATTGATGGGCTAATATCAATGATAATCCCTTCGAGATCTGTTTGATAAAAAACATCTTGTACATTTTCGAATATGGTGCGATATTTTTCTTCGCTCAGCAACAAGGCATCTTCGATCCGCTTTCGATCTGAAATATCTTCGATAATACCAACACCACCACGATTAAGTCCGTCACCAATATCCATTGGGGCAAACAACGCCCTTCCAAACGATGCCTTTACTGCAGTAAAAGAATGATAAAGTCCCTCGAATATTCCCATACTCCCGTCGAGTGCCTTCTGAATTGATGAAACCATTTTTTTATCGGGAAGGTTGAGCATATTGAGACCGATTAACTTTTCTGCTGAAGAGCCAATAATCTGGGCGAAAATATTGTTACAGGCTATAATAACGCCGTGTTCATCAAAAGACAACAAACCCAAAGGCGAATTTTCAAAAATCAAACGGTATTTTTCCTCGCTTTCGCGTAATGAATCCTCAGTCTTTCTGCGATCAGAAATATCTCGGCTGATACCGATTAAACCAATGATATGGCCTTCCATGTCGCGCAGTGGAGCCTTGGAAGAAAGAATCCAACGTTTCTCTCCATTCTCACCCGGGGTATATTCTTCAACGTTTAGGGCTGGCTTTCCGGATTGAATCACTAACTGATCAACAGAAACGAACTTCTCTGCAAGTTCTTTTGGATATAATTCAAAATCATCTTTACCTAAAACATCTTCCTCCGATTTTGCATGGGACAAATGTAATTCAGCGAGGTTGACAAGTGTCTTTCGACTGGCCAGGTCTTTAGTATAAATAGCATCCGGAATATTATCGATCAGTGTGCGGAGCAGGATTCGCTCATTGTCAAGGGTGACTTCTGCCTTATTACGATCAGTGATATCCAACCCCAATCCCCAGGACGACCATCCTGGAATTGCCAGTTGGTGATAGATATCAAACCATTCAATTGTCCTGACTTCACCAGTCTTTGTTACCAAATCAAAGGTATTATTTTTTCCCTTCAGCATAAGCGAGGAATCCCAGACTTTCGCCCTATATTCCTTATCCGGGTAAAGTAATTCGAATGCCATTGGATTACCAATTATTTCATTCGCCAGATAACCTGTCGATTTTTCACAAGCCTTATTCCATACAATAAAATTACCTTTTTCATCAAAAGCATTTAAAAGTACTGGCATGTTTTCTATAATAAGCCTAAATCGTTCATCGCTTTCATGCAATAACATAAAGGCTTTCTCCCTTTCGGCAATCTGAATTTTAAGCTGAAGATTTTGATACCCCTTTTCTGAAATTTCCTTAGCAAAAGCAAACAGCATTTCAGTTATTTTTAAAAACTGTTTTTCAGACATTAAAGGAATTTCGTTTAATGCCTCTCTAAACCCAGCAATGTCAGCATCGATCTCATTGGCATAACGCATCATTTGAATTTCATCAGCCTTATCGTTCCTAACCTGGCCAATTAACCAGTTTGCAATATGCTTTCCACCTACAACAATACTTGCACCTGCATCGAATAAACCACAGCTGAGACAATGCTGAACTTTTATGGGATCTGTGATATTGCGCATCCCTGCATCCGATTTAAAACAGTTCACCTCCCCTTTCTTAGTTTTACGAATAATCTTACATAAGCGACAGAAGTTACTTGGCTTTGTAATTGGTATGCCATCAGTTGACGTTATGATGGAAGCAAGACCATGAACATCAGCAAATAAATCCTGAAGATGCTGAATTTCTTCAAGATTGAAAATATCGCTAAATTGAATGTCATTTATGAAGTCGTCCGACGAATTTCTATAATCTGATGCACTTATCATTTAATATGCAGACTTAATTTACAAATAGATTTTTTTACTAAAAAAGCCAGGAATCTAATCGGTACAAATTTGATTAATTTTATCTTTAAAGAAAGTGATTAATTTTTAAAATATTTTCGAATTAAGATCATAAATTGATCCTTCTGAATAGGCTTTGAAATATAATCATTGCATCCACTCGCCATTGTCTTCTCGCGATCACCCGCCAATGCATAAGCTGTTTGCGCGATGATTATCACGTTCTGATTAAATTGACGAATAGATCTTGTCGCATCAAATCCATCCATATCAGGCATTTTAATATCCATCAAAATCAAATCGATGTCTGGATTATTACGACAGGCCTCAACTGCTTCAATTCCAGTTCTTACTTTGATAATCTCCTTACTAAAACTTCTGACGGACATAGCTATGAGCTTTGCTGATCCTTCGTCATCTTCTGCTATCAAAATTTTCAGTCCTGAGATTTCAAGGTTAATATGATTATTCGTAATTTCCATTGAAATAAAATTATTATTAACATCTACTTTATAATCACCATTATATGGAATAGTAAAATAAAATACTGAGCCAACTCCCACTTTGCTTTCGACCCAAATTTTTCCACCTAACATTTCTACATAGGCTTTTGAAATAGATAATCCCAATCCTGCTCCTTCATAATTCCTGCTCAGCGACTCACTTCCTTGCCTAAACCGTTCAAAAATGAAACTTATCTGCTCTTCGCAAATACCCATACCTGTATCCTTTACGTAGAATTCCAGTTCGAAAGGTTTTTTTTCGGATTTCAGACAATAACCAAATTCAATAAAACCGGAGTTTGTAAATTTAATCGCATTTTTAATGAGATTAGTAAGTATGGCATAGACTTTTTCCTTGTCCGTTTTAATTACTGCTTCTTTTGTCGTCAGGAAGGTTTTCATTATTAAATGAATTCCTTTGCCTTCAACTTCAGGATTGAAGAAAGTATAAAGATATTTGATTTGTTCGTTTATATTGGTTTCCAAAATGCTAATTTCCATCTGACCAGATTCAACTTTTGAAATACTCATAATATCGTTAATGATATTGAGCATTCGAGCTCCGCTTTTCTCGATAATTTGGATGTATTCTTGTTGATCTTCGCCGGAGAGATTAGGTTCTTTTAATAATCCGGCAAAACCCAAAATTCCGTTCATGGGTGTTCTTATCTCGTGACTCATATTGGCAAGAAAAGCTGATTTTAAACGATCGCTCTCCTCTGCATGTTCTTTGGCTTTGATTAATTCGAATTCCGCCATTTTGCTCTTTGTGATATCCTGAATTGTACCAACCATTAAAACTGGCAGATTATTCCCATCAAATTTTAGATTACCAATTCCATGAACCCAACGGATTTCCTTATCATTCTGCCTGATAATTTTATATTCTTTATCAAACCGTTTCTTTTTCCCTATTACTTCCTGAGTAAAGTAATCATCCATAATCTCTTGCCATTCAGGATGAATTATTGATATCCACCCTTCAACAGATGTATCAAAACCGGAATCAATTCCAAAAATATGATCAAGTAATTCAGAACTTGACCATCTACCGTTGGAAACATCCAACGAATATGTTCCAAGGCTAGCAATGACCTGAGTTTCTTTTAAGAAAGTTTCGCTTGCGCAGAGTTCTTCTTCTGATCGTTTGCGTTGCGTAATATCACGTTGAATTGCCATATAGCCGACAATATTCGAGTTTTCATCAAGGATGGCACTAACTGAACCCTCAATAATGATAGTGACTCCATCTTTTCTTTTGTTCATGAATTCACCTTTATCTTGTTGACCATTGTTCATGGTCAACCAAAACGATTCATATATATCGTCATTTATAAGACCGTTTTTAAGTATATTTGGTGTCACTTTTCCGATAGTCTCTTCAGCACTATAACCATATATGGCAGTAAATCCCGGATTGACAAACGTGAATATGCCTTCTTTATCAGTGAGAAAAACGGCCTCGCTTGAATTTTCAATTGCTTTCCTAAGGTTCTTCAGTTCCTTTTCAGCCTGCTTACGTTCTGTAATATCTGTGGCTATACCTGTGGTAGCAATTGGAACTCTATTTTCGTCATATATAACAGATGTAGAAAGAAATACACTGAATTCACTTCCATCTTTTCTTCGATTCAGAAGTTCACCCTGCCAACCATTGCTGATAGTAGAAGGAAGAATATCTTTGATTACATCTCCGGAATTGTTCGGCGAACGAACTATATTGATGGAGTTTCCGATTAGTTCGTGTTCTGCATATTGATAAGTTGTCAGAAATGCACTATTAACAAATAGAATATTGTCGTTCATATCAGTAATGCATACAGATTCACTTATATTTCGTATCGCATGGGCAAGCATTGCAATTTTCTCCTCCGATTGCTTACGTTGTGTGATGTCTCTTGCAACAGTAATATTTACTTTCTTACCAAAGTAATATCCCAGGCTTGTATTTATATCTTTTGGAAAGTTAGTTCCATCTTTCCGCTGACCCCAAAATTCAAATGATTGCGGTTTGCCTTTGAGTGATTTTTCTAAATGGTTTTTAATTTTAGAGAGATCATTCCTACCCTTTGCAGAAAGAAATTCGGGTGTTTGCCCTAAGAATTCATTTTTTGAATAGCCATACATTTTTTCGGCAGCCTTATTAACATCTAAAAATAATCCATTTTTATCTTCAATATAAACGGCCTCTGTTATACTATCAAGAATTCCACGATATGTTTGATCCGAAAGTTGAAGCTGCTCTTCTGCGCGCTTACGTCGCAAGGAAACTGCTGCAAGAAATACAAAATTCTTTAGCATTTCCATTGACGGATCGGGTTGTTTACCCAAAGCAATTAAAGAAGTGCCATAAACCTCGCCTTCGACCAGAAATGTCACACCAATAAATCGGTCGGCCTTGATAAGTTTCTGTATCATCACTCCAACTACAGGAGAAATAACCCCAAAAGTCGGTTCAGTTAAGTTATTGTATATTGCAACGATATCTCTCGTCATCATCTTATACACCTCATCGTTGACTATAGCACGAATTTTCTCTATTTTAACTCCAATCAGGTTCATCACTTTTTGGAACAAGCCTGATTCCATTTCAACATGTTTAGGAATTAAGTTCCGGCTTTCCGCACGATATTCTGAAAAAACAACAACCGAGGCACCAGTAAATTCTTTGATTCGCTTTGCAATTAATTCTTCAAGATTGGCCCCTGATGATAAGGATGATAATTCCAGGGAAAACTGGTTAAGTTTTAACAATGAATCATTTTGCTGGGCGAGTGCAGTTTTGGCAAGGCTATTTTCTGTGATATCCCTGATTATGGCTAATACATTGCCATCTGAAGCAGGAACTATGCGAGCTTCGTAGAATTCAGTATTGCCATTAACATTCATTGAATACGAAAGCTGCTCCAATTCTTTGTTATTGTGCGATTTTCTGAAAGATTCAATAAATTTATTTGCCATGTCAGAAGGGAAAAGCTCCCTTACATTTCTTCCGATAAGTATATCTCCGGCTAACGAAAATCTTGAGCCATCGCCTGAGTAGACTTCTTTATAATCACCATTCTGATTAAGCACTAATAATAAATCGGGAATTGCCCGAAGTATTGCTGCTTTTTGATTTTCACTTTTGCGTAAAGCATTCTCTGCATTGATGCGTTTGCTGACGTCACGTGTTACACCAATATAGTTTTTGAAATTCTTAGCATCATCATATACTGCATCTATTACGATCTCAGTCCAAACTGTTAAACCATTTCTGCATATTTGCTCTAAAATAAGGATCAATGGATCAGGTCTTTCTCCTGCTAAAATCCTTTCTGAAGCCTCTTTTAACGATTGATTTGCAACTTGGGCAGATTCATGAGTAAGTGTCTCATCAAAAGATTGCTTCATATTTTCAACTGAAGTATATCCTCTCATATTGAAAACAGATGGACTTATATACAGATAGTTTCCTTGAAGATCCATCGTCCAGATTACATCAGAGGCATTCTCGGCTAAAAGTCTGTACTCTTCTTCACTCTGCCTAAGTGCGATTTCGGCTTGTTTACGTTCGGTGATATCGCGTATAATAAATACCATGTGGATCGGTTGTCCTTCAGCCCCTTTAATGAACTCTGCATTTGCCTCTATTTCTAATGTGCTTCCATCACAACGTAATCCCCGATATTCACCGGGTCCAGTCATTGTACCTTGAAACATAAGGGTAATATTTAAAAATGCCCGCTCCTTATCTTCAGGAACAAGGAAATCGGTGATTAAATGGCCTTGTAAGTCTTCTTGCTTCTCGTAACCAAACATTTTTAGCCCAACATCCGAAATCATTTCTATATGGCCACCCAAATCAGTAATTGTAATGTTATCCGGAGATGCAGTGAGAACTGATCGATAACGTCCTTCACTTAATATTAATGCTTCTGTAACTTTTTTACGTTCGGCTACCTCTGTTTTAAGTTGATAATTGTTATAAGCTTTTTCAGAAAGTTCGTTTGCAAATGCAAAGAGCATCTTAGCAATTTTATTAAATTGTTCCATTGACATAACAGGAACTTCATTCAAAGCTTTCATAAACTCTGACCGATCTGCACCAATTTCATCTGCATACCGAATCATCCGCTCTTCATCAATATCTTTAGTGCGCACCTGTCCGATTAACCAATTCGCAATATGTTTACCTCCAACAGTAATGCTTGCTCCTGCATCCCATAAACCTCCGCTCAGACATGGTTGTATTATTGGATCAGTAAAATTGCAACAACCGATTACAGCATCCGACTGATAACATCTTGCCCGGCCCTTTTCTGTAGTGCGAATGATACTTTTGCAAAAGCGTGAGAAATTACTGGGATTTGTAATGGGTCTGCCATCAATGGTTGTAATAATCGAAGCAACACCATGAACATCTGCAAACAAATCCTGGAAATTTTGAAGTTCTTCCAGGTTAAAAATATCACTAAACTGAACCTCGTCGATGCCACTGGTAATGTAATTGTTGATGTCAGGTGTAGATTGCATTTTATTTGCTGATTTAAGTCACAAATATAGTTTTTCATTCAAATAAGTTAGCCAAATAACTTAGTACAAATTAACTATATTCAAAATTTCCTCCATGTTATTGAGCAGTTTGTATATTGATCTGATAAAAGTATTTTATTTCTAACGGTGATTATGAGTTTTGAATTTCAGATTCAACTTTTTTATTTCCGAAATGTTTTTGCACTAGCGCAAATAAATGATCCTTATTAATTGGTTTAGATATATACTCATTACATCCGACACGAATTGTAAGATCCAGATCGCTCGAAAGGATCGTTGCTGTTTGAGCTATAATTATCACATCTGCATTGAATTTGCGTATTTGCTTCGTAGCTTCATAGCCATCCATTCCAGGCATTAGCATATCCATTAATATTAAATCGACATCAGGATTATTCCGGCAAATTTCAATTGCTTCAACTCCGGTTCTTGCCGTTAAAATATCCCTGCTATAATTTTTAATCACCTTCGAAATGATTGCAGCCGACATAATTTCATCATCGGCAATTAATATCTTTAGTCCTGATACTTTCTGCTTAATCGTGTTACCAAACTCCTTAATTAATATATCTTTAATAATTGCGCTCTCATTTTCAGTTTTTCTAATGCATGGTAATGTGAAATGAAATGTCGAGCCTTTTCCTTCCTCACTCTCAACCCATAATTTTCCGCCATGCTTTTCAACGAACTCTTTACAAAGTAACAGACCAAGTCCGGTGCTGGGTTCACCCTCAGTACCTTCACGGTTGGTTTTAACATCAAGACGAAATAAATTGCCAGTCATTTTGCGATTCAGGCCTATTCCTGTATCGCTTACAGATATTTCAATATTTGTATTATCGACTTTATTTGCTAAAATATTTACTTTCCCTCCTTTAGGGGTAAATTTAATAGCATTTGAAACAAGATTTCGAATGATTGTCTGCACCATATTACTATCAGCAAAGACATTCAGTTGATTCGAAATACCGATAACTATTTCAATATCTTTGTTATTACTCAATTTTTTAAGCGTTTCCACACTTTCCGAAACAATTGGAAATAATTCCATTTCTTCCTTTTTGAAAACAATAAGATTCTGTTGTATGCTGGCCCAATGAAGCAGATTATCAAGCAAACGAAAAAGATTTTTTGCAGAATTTTGCATATCCACAGCCATCTCTTGGATCTCGCTTCTTGACAAGCTTGATGATTCTTCGACCATTATTTTTGTTAATCCCAAAAAACCATTAAAAGGACCTCGCAAGTCATGAGCTATGATAGAGAAAAATTTATCCTTTTCAGTATTGATTTTTTGAAGTTCTTCATTTTTTCGGTTGATTTCAGCATCAGCTTTTTTCCTTTCTGTAATATCTACTTTTACAGCGACATAGCTATTAATATTTCCCTTTTCATCAAAGATTGGCGCAATAACCGAGCTTTCAATAAACTCTTCACCATTCTTTTTTTTGTTGATAAATTCACCTTGCCATATTTTACCTGCTTTAATTGTTTGCCAGAGATCTTTATAAATTTTCAATTCTGTTTTTCCCGATTTCAACAGATTTGGATTTTTACCAATAGCTTCCTGAATTGTATATCCGGTCAGTTCAGTAAATTTGGGATTTGCATATTCTATGTTGCCCTTTGTATCGGTAATTATAATTGTTGTCGGGCTTTGTTCCACCGCCTTTGATAATTTACGGACTTTTAATGTTCTTTCCTCAACTATCTTTTCGAGATTTTCATTGATATTTTTTAATTCACCCGCTTGTTTCAAAGCCAATTTATAAACCGCGCTTTGTTGCCAGGCTACAATGAAAAAGAAAACCACGATTGTTAAAAACATCATGTAGGGCAATAATAATACATAGGGCTTATATTGCAATACAATTGAATAATAGGTATCGAAAGCAATTGAGGGTATCACAAGCAAATATACAAAAGCAAGAATAAATGCGTATTTGGTTCGGCTACGGAAAGCATAAATAAAGAGGCTTATTATAGCAGCAAAAATTACTACAACATTTAGATAAGAGGTATAATTCAGATTAAATGCAACAACACCAGTAACTGTATCCGGTAGCCATCCTAAAACTATAAAAGGGATATATAAAATTCCTAAACCAATCAGAATATTTTTTTTATACCTCGTAATCCTAGTAAACTCGATTATATAGTAAAATGCAAAATAGGTCCAAAGAACTGTTCCAAGACGTGTAATTTTTTCGAGTACCAAAGTATCGACAAAATTGAATGCAAAAACATTATTGATGTAAGCTAATGGATAAAAAAGGCATAACAATGAAAAAGGAAGATAATAACCCGTGTTTTTTGATTTTCGCTGAAATGAAAAAATTAGGAAATAGAGAAAAATAAAAAATGAGCTCAAAAACATTGCTTTAATAAAATCAATGCTAAAAAGATTTCGCCAAAAAGCGTAAGTTTCTCCTAACCTGCGACTTGAAATAAAAATACCGGTCACAGGATTGATTTCACCGTATTTTGGTAGCAGTTCTATGGCTATTACATTAACCTTCTTACTTTGGTTTAGCAGATCATGCGAAAGCAGAAGGCTTTCGGTGGTATGATTCCGACTTGAATAACCGTAATTCGCGTCGCCCCGCATTGCTATAAGCCTGCCATTAAGATAGATATTACATACATAAAAAACAGGAGGAAAAACAAGTGCCCACTCTTCGTTTTCGGCAGCTGAATCAATTATAAACGAAGATCGCAAAGTCAACATTCTATTTTGGGCCGGTAACTTATTGGGGATCTGTTTTCCTTGATAGATCGAAAAACCGAGTGAATCGGTATTGCCCATTACATATCTACCAATACTTCGTTGGCTTTCTAATAGCTGAAATTGTAAGTAATGCTTGTCAGTGGTATTGTTGATCAGGTTTTGAGAAAAAACTGAATTTGAAATTAAAATTGATATTAATAAAAATATCAATAACAGATGATTTGATTTAAAGGTTAAAAACAGTTTTGTCATATTATTAGTTTTTAAGCTCTTTTTGTGAGTACTTCTAATTCATTTAAAATTCAAAACGCAAAAGTAAAACTATTAATGATAAATTTATTTTAAATATTTATAAAAGAGCTAAGTTTTAATCCTTCAAATAGAAAATAATTAGCCAAATTTCCCGGTTGTTGATGATATAACATGGAAAACTTTTGATTCAAATATGAAACACAAATCAATGCATACTTCCTTTTAGGATTGAGAAAAGGGAATTTTTTCAGATTGCGAATATAAATACCTAAACAGAAGAATTTTAAAAAACATCCAGTATGTCAAAATGCTTTTAGGTGGCTCAATACATCAATATCACCCGGTTTAGGATTGGGGCAGATCCGATTTCGTCTTAAACGTGCTCTGTTATCACTAAATTAAGAAAATCTAAATGAATTTTCGGAAGGAATATTTTCCCGAAAATCCTATCAATTACCTTACAGATGATTCTTGATTAATCTTTTAACCGGCTTAATAATGTATCATCACCGTTTTGGTACTCTCTTGCCAGACTTTGGACTGTATTCCCAGAAATAAGCTGGTTGATTGATTCTCGTATTGGCGCATATTGTCCATGAAGCGGGCAAGGATTATTTTCGTCGCAATGTTTTAACCCAAATCCGCATCCCGCGAATGTTTTTTCCCCTTCAATAGCCTGAATAATATTTTTTAATGGAAGTTCAGGTTTATTTTCATCGAAATAAAAACCTCCTCCCTTCCCTTTATTCGACAATAAAAACCTTTGTTTAACAAGCCTCTGCATAATTTTGCCTGTATAATGTAACGGAGCATCGATTTCATTCGAAATCTCAATGATTCCAGGCTTAGTGCCTTTCATATTCTGAATCTGTACATACACCAACCCACGCAAAGCATACTCTGTTTCCTTATTAAACATGGCTTCCTTCTTTTTTTTATAACCGTACAAAGTTAATGAAAAAAAGAATAAAATAATAAAAGACCTTTTTGTCTTTTATTAAATATTTTCTTATTATTGCACTTTATTTAATCGACAAAAAAAATGAATACAGACACAATCAGCAGTACAACCCCAATAGGCGATATTGTCTCCAATGACTTCAGGACCGCTTCTGTTTTTAAAAGCAATAACATCGATTTCTGTTGCGGAGGTAAGAAATCGTTAGCAGAAGCCTGTCTCGAAAGAGGAGTTAATCAGGATAAAGTAGAATTTGAATTAAAAGAATTGGCGGCTATTCCACCTAATGCCGGACAGGATTACAGATCATGGAACCCAGATTTCCTTTGCGATTACATTGTCAATACACATCACCGCTATGTGTTCAAAACATTGCCGGATCTGGTATTGTATACCCGTAAAATTGCCGATGTTCATGGAGTTCATCATCCAGAGCTTGTTGAAGTTGCCAAACTTTTCGCACAAATTAACAAGGAATTGCTACAACATTTAAAAAATGAAGAGGAGGTATTATTCCCTGCCATTAAAAGTGTCCTCTCAAACAACAATGAGGAATCGAAAAATACAATTATTTCAGAGATAGCAAGAATGTCGGGTGAACATGAATTTGCAGGTAGTGCAATGGATGCCATTAATACGCTGACAAAGCATTATTCGTTACCAGAAGACAGTTGTGGTACCTATCAGGTGACCTTTAAACTGCTTGAACAATTCGAAGATGACCTGCATATCCATGTTCATCTCGAAAATAATATACTCTATCCGGCAGCTTTAAAACTTGCCAATTAAAATTTAGAAATATGAACAACGCAACCAAAAATCTCGAAGATGATCATGTCTATATTTTGCAGTTAATAGATGTGATGGAAGCGATGACTCAATCATCCGAACCGGTTGTTTCTGACCTGGAAGAAGCTGTTGAGATTATCAAGACCTTTGCTGATGGTCTTCATCATACTAAGGAGGAAACTTATCTTTTCCCAATGATGGCAGAGCATGGATTTTCGACACAGCAAGGCCCTGTTGCTATGATGTTACATGAACATACGCTTGGAAGAGCATTTGTGAAGGGGATGTCGGAGAATATCGAACTATTCAAGAATGGTGATCTTTCGGCATTGACTTTTATTTATAGCAACATGCTCGGATATGGTGAATTGCTCCGAAATCATATCGCAAAAGAGAATAATGTTCTTTTCAGAATGGCCGATCAGGCGCTAACCAGAGACAATCAGGAGTTTTTATACAAAAAATTTGAAGAAATTGATAATAAGGAAATCTTAAATCATCCGAAAAAAGATTTCATCGCAAGAATTGAAAAGTTAAATCAATCACATCATCTCATAAATCACTAAAACAAACGCAAATCATTAATAAATAACTACATCAACAATGAATACAAAAAAACTTTGGATTAGTTTTATCCTTGTAATGACTATTTCTTTTGCTGTTCTGATCTACTATGGACGGGAAATCTATCGTCAGGCCCCCCCAATCCCCGATAAAGTAATGACTGCTGATGGCACACTCCTTTTTACCGGGCAGGATATCAAAGATGGACAGAATGTCTGGCAATCGATGGGTGGACAAGAAATTGGAACAGTATGGGGTCATGGCGCTTATCAGGCGCCCGACTGGAGTGCCGACTGGCTTCACAAAGAAGCCATGTTTATGCTCAACAAATATGCATTGGCATCCGACAGTCTCACCTATGATAAAGTAAACACTGAAAGACAGGCATCGCTTAAGATTCATTTACAGAAAGATCTTCGTGTCAATAGCTATCAGCCCGACACTAAGACCCTGATAGTTTCAAAATTAAGAGCCGAAGCCATAGCAGATAACACGAAGTTCTATGGAGGATTGTTCACAAATAATCCCGCATTGGCAAGTTTACGCGACGCTTATGCAATTCCCGAAAATTCATTAAAAGATCCGGAGCGTGTAAGACAATTAAATGCTTTTTTCTTCTGGATTTCATGGGCTTGTGTTACACAGCGACCTGGAGAAGCCATAACTTATACCAATAACTGGCCAGCTGAAGAACTTGTTGGCAATCGTCCAACTGGAGAACTATTGCTCTGGACAGGTTTCAGCGTGATGATGCTTTTGGCAGGAATAGGATTGATGGTGTGGTACTACGCAAAGAAAAGAGATGAAAAGGAAGACGAATTTCCAATTAAACATCCTTTGTTACTCGCAACACAATCTGCATCACAAAAGGCAACTTTAAAATATTTCTGGATTGTTTCTCTATTATTACTTGTCCAGGTAATTATGGGTGTAATTACAGCACATTATGGTGTAGAGGGTCATGCCTTTTATGGGCTACCTTTAGGCGATTGGCTCCCCTACTCTATCTCGCGCACATGGCATATACAAATCGCCATTTTCTGGATTGCTACTTCATGGCTTGCAACAGGGCTATATTATGCACCAGCTATCTCAGGCCACGAACCCAAATTTCAAAGATTGGGTGTTAACTTCTTATTCATTGCCTTACTTGTAATTGTTCTTGGATCTTTGGCCGGACAGTGGATGGGTGTGATGCAGAAACTTGGCTTTGTTCAAAATTTCTGGTTTGGACATCAGGGATATGAGTATGTTGACCTTGGTCGTTTCTGGCAGATCTTCCTTTTCGTTGGATTGATTATCTGGTTACTACTGATGGGACGAGCTATATGGCCCGCATTGAAAAAGAAATCGGATAACCGTAGCCTTCTCGCGATGTTTCTGATCTCAACAATAGCCATTGCTGCATTCTATGGAGCAGGTCTTGCCTGGGGAAGACAAACAAACTTAGCTGTTGCCGAATACTGGCGCTGGTGGGTCGTTCATCTTTGGGTTGAAGGATTTTTTGAAGTGTTTGCCGCTGTCATTACAGCCTTCCTTTTTGTGAGATTAAATATTGTCAAAGCCGCAACTGCAACTTCAGCTGTACTTTTCTCCACTGTTGTCTTCCTTGCCGGAGGAATCCTGGGTACTTTCCATCATCTTTACTTCACAGGAACACCAACTGCTGTAATGGCTTTGGGAGCTACATTCAGTGCCCTCGAAGTCGTACCGCTTGTTCTTATGGGTTTTGAAGCTTATGACAATCTGAAAATAACAAAGATGGCAGAATGGACAAAAGCCTACAAATGGCCTATCTATTGTTTTATTTCTGTTGCTTTCTGGAATCTTGTCGGAGCCGGGATATTCGGATTCTTAATCAATCCGCCAGTGGCACTCTATTATATGCAAGGGTTAAACACTACGGCTGTTCATGGTCATACGGCATTGTTCGGTGTTTATGGGATGCTTGGAATTGGTTTAATGTTGTTCGTACTACGCGACATGGATAAAACTGTGGTATGGAAAGACCGCTACATTAAATTTGCATTTTGGTCGATTAATATCGGTCTTGCAACAATGGTGTTATTCAGTGTTCTCCCAATCGGACTTGCACAAACAGTTGCCAGTGTTAAAGAAGGATTATGGTATGCCCGTTCAGCTGAGTTTTTGCACCAGCCTTACATGATTACACTGAAATGGATGCGTGTTTTTGGTGATACCCTGTTTGCTGCCGGAACATTATCTTTGGTCTGGTTTATATTCGGACTCAAAGGTGGCTGGAGCCACGATAAGTTGGAAGAGAAAAAATGAGATGGAGAGAATAGTGAAGAAGAATGAGACAATTTATCAATTCGACAATTCCATAATTTTGAAAATGAACCCTTCCATTGCAGTATAATTATTATCCAAAAGGGACAAATATCATTTATCCCGGGTAAGCAACCAAAGGTTGCGTTACCCGGGATATTAAAAATGTTGAGAAGAACAAATACAGACTTAAAGGTCAAACGAAACTGAATGTGTCAAATATAAAAACCATCGGTTGAGCAACCAAAGGGAGCATATCCCGGGGTGAATTTGAGATCGGGAAAATTTCTTAAAAACAACGATACTTTTAGTGTCGAATACGAATAACTCCTGCTGAAAGATCATATGGAAAGTTACCCGCGGTTATGAATGTCTTAATAAATAGAGGTGCATCTATACAAGTCTTTTGAAACACGGCTTCTTTAAGTGCCGCAAATCGAAACTTATTTTATCTTTAAAAAATCATATTTAGATTGTTGATGGGAAAGCTATTTAAAATGAAGACGAGCAAGATGATGATCACAAAATACATGAGAAATTATTTCAGATGAACAGAAAAAAGCTCGTCACAACATTTCGAAAACTCCATAAATGGCCCGGAATTATTATCACATTATTCGCAATTCACTTTGCATTTTCGGGTATTATCATGAATCATCGCAGTTTGTTTTCGGTGGTGGATGTTTCCCGGAAATGGATGCCACGATCGTATGAATATCAGAACTGGAACCAGGCAACTGTGCGCGGAGGTTTTAGTATTGGCGAAGACTCCCTGCTCTTCTTTGGAAATATTGGAACATGGATTAAAACAAACCAAGGTTATATCAATTTTAACCAAGGATTCCCCGAAGGTATTGACAACCGTAAGATCAATCAGCTAATTTTATTTAATGAAAAACTGGTTGCCGCCACTCAATTCGGATTGTTTCAACGTTGTAAATCAGATAAAGCATGGCAATCAGTACAAGGTTTTGCAAATGAACAACGGCTTGTTGATTTATTTGTCCGGAAGGATACGCTCATGATCCTAAGCCGTAACTTTTTGATAAAGACGACTGACTTAATTCATTTCAAAACTGTCGTATTACCGGCACCCGAAGGATATACCCGAAGTGCCGGTTTATTTAATACCCTTTGGGAACTGCACAGTGGCGAGTTATTCGGCACTTTTGGAAAATTACTCGTCGATTTGCTGGGATTTGTCACGATACTACTCTCTGTTACCGGATTACTTCACTTCTTTTTTCCACATCTCATCAGGAGAAGGAAAAGAATAAGCGGAACTTCGGGTAACCTGCCCGCAACCTTCAGGTTAAACCTACTATGGCATAATGTTGTGGGGTATCTCTTCGTGCTGTTTCTTGTGATCAATACTACAGCTGGCATCTTTTTGCGTCCTCCGTTGCTGATACCGATTGTCAATTCAAAAGTGGGGATCATTCCGGGATCACACCTCGATAACAACAACGCCTGGAATGATAAACTTCGGAAAGGGACATGGAACGAAAAGTTAGGAATCTTTATATTCTCCACTTCCGATGGGTTTTATGCTGCTGATGAAAACCTTTCGCGGTCAATGATCAGGTTTTATTCGCAACCTCCTGTCAGTTTGATGGGATGTAATGTACTTGAACGGGAAGATTCCACAAAATATCTTATTGGTTCCTTTTCGGGAATGTATTCCTGGGATGCTTCGAGCGGAGATGTATCTGATTTCTTTACAGGCAAAGGATATGAAGCTCCTTCCGGGATGTCGAGGCCAGTATCTGATCATATGGTGGCAGGTTACATCAACGATCATCGGAATAATCGATGGGTATTCGACTATAACAATGGAATTGAAGCGATCAATAATGCCCCAACCTGGGATATGCCCGATGAAGTCAAACTGAAATCGCCAATATCACTCTGGAATCTCGCACTTGAAATACATACCGGGAGGATCCTTGAACAATTTATAGGGATGTTTTACCTGTTATATATTCCAATTGCCGGTATCTGTGTACTTATGGTTTTAATCAGTGGATTTTTTGTCTGGCTATTGGCGCATCGTAAAAAGAAAAGAAAGGTTAATGGTTAATGTTTTAATGGTTAGTGGTTAATTTGGATTTCATTGATTTCAAAACTATGATTTCATTGATGTAATGTTTTAAAAATCCTGTTTCCTATGATATATTTTGGCTAAAGCCAATTCACAATATTCCTTTTATCCACAGGCTAAAGCCAGTGGCAATTCAAAAAAACTTTTTTAATAGAAACTAAACTTAGTGCAAATAGCTTTGACAACTATAAAAAAATTGGTATCCTTAAAGAAATTCGCTTTGTTTATGCCGAAAAAATTATAGCAATAGCTCATAAACTCTTTCCTGATATAGCACATTTACTTTCTGAACCTGATAATATTAATTAAAAACTCTTTTATAATGAAAGTATTAGAATTAAGAGCCTTTTACCTGGCCATACAAACCAGAAAAGAAAAAAACGAGTTTAAAGATGCTTTTCTTAAGGAGGCTAAGCTCCGGGATGCTACTTTCCAGGCATATATTTCTAATACGAATAGAGATATACCTCATTTATCTGCTAAAAGCCTCTATAAACTCGCTCTCAAATTGCAACCGGCTTTATGTGATTTTTATTTTAATCATTTAGCTTTTTATAATGATTAGATATACATTTTTCTTTCTCTACAAAATTTTTATTTTTATTTCTCTTTTCCTTATATATCAGATTTTTTCTAAAAAAGTTGATAACATTTGTGATGAATGCTCTTTCCCTTGCTCTAAATGCCCTTATTAATTTATTCTATGAAGAAAAAAAAGGGTAAACAAATTGACTTATTGGATGCCATTACTTTAGAAGAAGATATACAAGCAGCTGATGACTCACTGTGTAAAATGATTATTGATGTAATGAGAAGTCAAAAAAAATCACCCGGTCTCAAAGAGCTTTCTATTAACATGGCTAAGGACTACACTTTTACCAAAATATAAATAATGAGCAATCTAAATTCAGAATTTGCTGACATTTCTTTAAATTTCATTCAATATATTGCCAGCTTCAAATATGAAATTGAAAATTACGCGCTCAGGAAGGATGCTAAAGATTGGGCCATAAAAAAAAATGCTGATAAACTTGAAGAGCTTTATACAATTAAAAATAGATACGATACTCTTTTTAATAATATTCTTTTTATACAAGACGAAATGTTTAACTCCGGCAAACAATCCGGTTATA
>Ga0118677_10002610_pt1 | contig 35848 bp, 36 predicted proteins | sample AliMusrvi5mmetaG_FD_86154 | JGI IMG/M metagenome (GOLD analysis project Ga0118677, IMG submission 86154)
CTCACCCTCATAGCACAACCCACGCGTCCCGGGGTCCAGTGTCAGCCCTGAACCGCCCAGAGCATGGGCTATCTTCTCGATGGTGCCCCCACCCTCCACCAGCAAGTACGTGTGCTTTCGCCCCAAGAACGCCACGACGTCCTCATGCCCCAACTCTTTCGTAAGAGCCGCATCCGGATGCGCCATGGCAAAGACTTTATCCCTCAACACGACCACCTGCCTGCTATGGTGCAAACTGGCAAGAGGATTGGGTGTCGCGGTCGCGGCGATATACGTGGCGCATCCGAGTCCGCCCACGGCTGCCGCGCACCCCAGCAGAATGAAAACGGCGCGGACGATCGGCGATGACTGAATCCTCTGGCGTACGCTCTGCTGATTCATGCGCGTTCCCTCCCCGGATCGCGAGCCAAGCCGGCAGCGATCGCCACGATGCTTACGATACAAACCCATTGAATGCCGGACAAGCCGAATGCATAGGCATGCGGCACCGGTTTAAGGAAATCAATCAGCAAGCGCCAGGATAGATAGCCGAGCATCGTTACACGGAAAGACAATCCTGGGCACGAGGTCCAGCGTTGCCGCCAACGCGGCCAAGTCGCGGCCGCCAACCCAGCGGCTGCGATTTCATAGAGCTGCGTGGGATGCCTGGGGATACCGTCGCCAAAATCGACACCCCAGATCGCAGACGTCGGATTGCCGCACGTGCCGTCCGGCAGTCCGGCCAGGAAACAACCCACGCGGCCCACAACGAGCGCGACGAGAACGGGCAGCACGTAGTCGTCACCCGTGCGGGCTGCGATGCCGGCCACGCGTTTGCCGGCTTCCACGCCGATCCATCCACCCAGCAATCCGCCCACAATGGACTGTCCGCCCAGCAGCAACACTAAGCCGGAGTGGAAACCTTGCTCGAAGCCCCCTTCGTCGAACCACGCCACGAACTTGTTTCCGATGGCGGCACCCAGCAACGCGCCCAGCAGTGGGGCGAACGTTCCCGCGGCCAGCAGTCCCTGAGCCCCCGCCTGCGTGCGACGCCACCGGTAGATCGCGAGCCCCGTCAGCAACGCCGCCAAACCAAACCACAACATCTTACCGGACTCGATCACCTGTACCCACGCATACAGAGCCAGCGTCAGGGTGAATAACATCGCCACATCCGTTTCCGCATAATGGGAGTGCTCCACATGAAGTCGCGAGAGTGCCAACAAGCTTGCCGCGGCAAACCCTGCCCAAGCGCTCCCCGACACACGCCGGGCAATCCCATATACCAACCAAACCGTCAAGACCGCCAAAAACACGTTGATTTTACGCAGAAAAAAAGTACTCCCGTCATCCCCCTGCACCGGATCAAGACGATGCCCCAGAAACGCTGACCATGCAGAAACGCCCTTTGAGCTTGCCTGTTTTAGGGATAAAAGGGGTTTGATGAGATGAAAAAATCCACCAGGATAGGCGGCATTTTCTGTTTGGGAATGCGCTTCAATCCACGTCGCCCAATGCGTGATTTTATATTCATCCGGATGCAACAACGGCCATTCAATACCCCGCTCACGAATCCAGAAGGATCCCGCCAATAGAAAAATCAGGCCTGCGACAATCCAGCTTCGGCGTCCGAATTTATTCCGCATAACTATCGTTCCTCGTGATACTCGGACTCGATGTTGGCATCCCAAGGACTGCAGTCCTGTCCCATGAGTTTCCGCGCCGCCAGCCAGCCGGAGAGAATGGAGTGATCCATATTGTTGTAGCGGAACATACCGCCCCGCCCCGCCACCTCAAAATTGGAGATGCCCGACAACAAAGTTCGGGCATGCGTGATCGCCTCCTTATAGGGACCGGTATACATGGGATAGGCATTGCGAACACGACACACACAGCCATCCTTGATCACCGCATTGCCACCCAACCCGATGGCTTTGAGTTCCGTAGCAGCCAATTCAAGAAGTTCTTCATCAGGCGCTTCCCAGAGCGTATCTCCCTCTGTACAGAAATACTCGCAACCGATCGGTGTATGATCCGGCGTGGGCGTCATCCAAGGACTCCAGTTCTTGAAATTCTGGATCCTCCCCAACTTAACCGAGGGGTCGTGAACATAAATCCAGGTATCAGGAAATACGTCAGCTTGATCCAGAATGAGGTTGACGGAAATAAAATCCCGGAAACGCATATTCCGAGCCGTAGTCTCCACTTCGGACTTGTCCGGGAAAAGCAGCGTTAAAGCATCCGGCAGTGGAATGGTGGAAATGACCATATCGGCGGAATGCTCAGTTTTTAGGCCCCCCTTCGTCACTTCCACTCCAGTCATTATTCCATCCCGGCACCTAAGCCCGGTGACCTGATGCCCGGTAAATATGGCGCCCCCTGCCGCCTTAATCTGTTCGGCGACCGCTTCATACATCATCCCCGGACCATATTTGGGATAATCGAATTCCTCAATCAACGAGGTTTCCTTGGCCTTAGGTTGAATCAAGGCGTTACGGATCGCCTCCCAGAGGGACAGTCCCTTGATACGTTGGACCGCCCATTCGGCGGACAATTCGGTGGTGGGGATCCCCCAAACTTTTTCCGTATAGGATTTGAAAAAGGTTTCAAACAACCGTTTGCCGAACCGGTTGGTCACCCAGTCGGCAAAGCTCTTTTCAGGCCGAATGGGTTTGATTTTATACTGCAAATAACTGAAGAACCAGAGCGCAGAGGGGCCGATTCCGGCATTCTGCAACGCATCCTTGATGGCAATAGGATACTTGAAAAACCGGCGATTATAGTAGATTCGTGACAATCTGGGGGTGCGTTGAAAATCCGATTTCAGCGCAGCATGCCACCAGGCTTCAACCTCACGGTTCTTGGTGAAAAAGCGGTGCCCCCCCATATCAAACCGGTAGCCATGATGCTCCGCCGTTCTGGAAATACCGCCAACAACCTCATCCCGTTCAAACACAATGACCCGGTGGTTCTTTTGCACCAGTTCCAATGCCGCCGCCAGCCCTGCAGGGCCAGCCCCAAGAACAATCGCGGTTTTGACATTTTCATTCTTCATTTATTTTTTTCTTTCACGGAATGAGTTTTTACATTAAAACTCTAAAAAACTATTTATTGTTATGCAGAAAGCACCATGACATCAACACAAAAAGACAAAGCGGCTGGGGGACGACCGCCCAAATTCCAAGAAACCTGTCGCCCCATTACCGTAACTTTGCCGGAACGGATTTTGAAATCGCTGGAGCGGGTGAGTCCCGACCGGGCTCTTGCACTGGTTAAATGCATCGAGTCGGTCATTGGGCAAAAAAATGAAGTAAAAACGCTGGTTGAATTGGTCGAAGTCCTTCCTGGCAAGGCTCTCATCGTAGTCCATTCTGACCGATCCCTCAGCCAAATTGAGTGGCTTCGCATGGTCGAAATTGCCCCTGCACGATACTTGTTGGTATTACCGCCCGGCATGCCCATTGAGCGCTTGGAAGTGGAAATGAGGGATTTGATGGAAAGGCTTAATGAGGGTGACCAGGAAGAACTTTTGCTGCTTGAGCAGTTGCAAAAATTACTGATCCATCAGCGTCGACAAAAGACCCTATCCAAAGGCGAGTTGCTCTTAGTGGATATGGCCCGATGAATCCGTTGACACGGGCAAAGCTGTGGTCCTGGCGGTGGCCATTAGGTGTAACCTTAATCACGCTGCTTGGTCTGACCATACGGGTATGCATGGCTTGGGCCATGCGGTACCCCGCATGTAATGGCGACTTTAGTGTCATCGGCCTGATGGCACGACATATGGCACAGGATGCCGATTACCCTGTTTTTGCCTACGGGGTAGCCTATATGGGAAGCCTTGAACCTGCGTTGGCCACCTTACTGGCCAAACTCTTTCACATTGAAGTCTCTGCATTTATTGTCAATCTTAGTCCCGCCCTGGTCGGGACCCTCCTGCTCCCATTATTGTACCTTTTTGGCCGTGATGCCGGAACCCGCCGCGCGGGACTGTTGGCCATGCTTTATTGCCTGGTCGGTTCCGATACCCTCCTCCACAATTCCGTTGCCCCACGCGGGGGCTACATGAACGTCTTGGTGGGTGGGGTTCTAGCCCTTTGGCTGGCCTGCCGCATTGCTTCACGCGAAAAGCGCGGGGAATTTGTTTCATGGCGGGCCTATTTCTGGATGGGGCTGGCGGCAGGGGTAGCCTGGTGGGTCACCCAACTCGTAGTGGTATTTTTACTGGCAGCTATGGTGGTACTTCTGGCCGGCTTCCGCTGGCGGATGGTTAAAATCGGAATGATTCCGGCTCTGTTCGGGTTCCTGCTCGGCAGCCTCCCCTGGTGGATCTGGAACATAGCACAACAGTGGGGCTCCCTCGATTTTGGCGGCGGCATGACTAAAGTGCCATTCTCACAGGGAATTATCAGCTTCGGGAACATGTTTCTGCGACTCATCGAAATGGATCCCCTCGCCTCCTGGCGGGGCGCACCCCGCCTTCTTATATTGCTGGGCCTGGCCGCCTGTTTCCTAGTGCTATTTCTCCGTGACAGGATTCGCAAGACACAAGATGACCATTTCTTTTTCCGATTAGGCATCTTGTTGATGGCGTTAAGCATGATCGCGGTGTACAGCACCTCAGGCTTTTCCCGCGTGAACACCACCCGGTATCTTCTTCCCATCTACCCCGCCCTGGCAATCATGGTGGCAGTGGCTTGCGACTGGCTTCTGGAACGCTTCCGACTTCCCTGGGGCTGGCTGGCATTTATCCTGGTACTTCCACCCCATATCCTGCTTTTGCCCAAAATGTTTAACGGCATCCCAGCTGATCGCACCAACTGGGAGCTGGCCGCACAATTGGAAAAAGAGATAGCCCCGCTTTGTGATGGAAATTTTGTCGGGGATCATTATACCACGCATTGGATCAACTTCGCCTCACGGGAACAGCTCTGTGTCGCAACTTTCCCGCTGGAACGTTATGCCCCCTATGCCAGGCGGGTGGAACTGGCTGAACGACGCGCCTATTTGAACGATTTTGGCAATCTCGGCGAATTTCTACTGGCAACCAAAGGAGCCGATCGCCAGACAGTGGTAGGAACCATGTCTGTGGATTACGGACTCCTTCCACCTTCCCGTAAATGGCATTATGTGTTCCCCCGCGACATCACCTTCGTGCGGGATCATCAGGATAACGATTGCCGAACCGTTCTGCTGGATTCCGTCCTGGATTCCTCCTGGTCCACCTTACTCAAGTCCGGCTCAACCGAAAGTCTCTCGTTTACCTTTAGCCATCCTGTTCGGTTATGCGGGATACGTCTCTTCAGCTTAAATAACTTCTATCCCTGGCAGGTTTCCATCGAGGGACGAAAAGACGCCGATTCCTCCTGGAAGACCTTGATGCCCCCCTTGGGAGTCACCTCGTATTTCTGGTCCGGCCCTTACGCCATGATCGACGGCATCCAATATTTCCAGGAATTCCGATTTGACTCGCCACCAGACGGAATCAGTGAGATTCGATTGTTGCTGCATGGCCCCCAAAACGGTGAGGAGCCCATCAAAATTGGTGAAGCCCTCTTCATGGAAGCCGACGGAACGGGACGGGGAGCAGCAGGTGAAGGCTGGGATACCGTCGGCACGCCATCTGACATGGTGACCCAGAGCGTAGCCGCGCTTCGCAGGGAGGGACTGACCCGTTTTTATGCCCCCCGATGGCTGGCCGAACGCATTTCAGCGGCGACCTCCAATACCACATCGACGTTGCTCCCTTCCTTGTTCGCCCGATCCGTCCACGAAATGGCCAGTACCGATTCGCGCAACCCTTTCCCCTTGTTCTTTGCTGTGAATACCGGTCTGTTCATGGATTCACGGGATGTACCACGAAGCCGCGAGGTGCTCAAGGCAGCGGAATTGACGTGGCGGGAAATCCCGTTGGGATCGATCACACTTCTGGCGGTCACGGCAGACCAGCTCTCACATGCCGGCTCCATGTATTCGCGAGTTTTCTGGACAGAACACGGGTGTTTCAGCGCTAATTTCTCCAAAGAGAAAGCCCATTTGCTTTATGAGTCAGCCATCCAAAAAACGACAGGGACCAACCTCACACGCCTCAGCACACTCCGGCAGGCAGTACAAACCTATCCGTCGCATTATCTTGCCCGACAGGCATTAGTGTCGGCCTTGACGACAGAAGGACTAATTCCGGAAGCGAACTCCAATGAAGCCGTATTGGAAGCCTCGACGCAACCGGCCTTGCCGGGGACTGCGACTTTCCGTAACGGCGTTGGCCTGTTAGGCCTAACCGTGAGCGAACAAGCGAAGCGGGGACAAACCCTACCCATCCGCTATTACTGGAAATGCCGAACGGACGTAACCCCCGACCAATGGGCCGTGTTTGTCCATTTCAAAAAGAACGAGGGCCTGTTTCAGGAGGACCATGTGCTGTTAGCAGAAACGCCGCTCGAAACCATCCGGTACCAGCCGTTCCCGGAAATCCTTGTCGAATCCCGTAATATGACCATCCCTCCAACAGCTACACCCGGAGAATATCAACTCTGGATCGGACTGCTTGACCGGCGAACCGGAAACCGAGTAGCCGTCAGCACCCTGCTTCCCTATAAAAGAAATGCCGTTGAATTCCCCGCCCACCTGACCGTTCTACCCTGAACCAGAACGACGCCTCAAGCCAATCGTATCTTCAGTTCTGAGTACCTCATGGTGGAGGGCACAATTCGGCAATCTTGTCGTACAACGCTCGAGCAAAACGACGCAATCCAGGCTGTTCTTCACAGTAGAGCGTCATGTGCCCTTCATGATCGTAGCCATCAAAGTGTATGGCATCCCGCGCGAAATGGGGGTCCCATGCCGGACCACAAATAATCCGCTGCATGTCTACTAGGGGAGCACCGGTCTCACGGCTCACTTCTCGCACAATTTCCGCATACTGGTCATGCATCTGCGCAAACTCTGCAGTGGAATGAGCCAGGTTATTATTGACATAATCCTCAGGCATTTCCGATTTGCGAGGCGCTGTCACCAAAATGGGGATGGCACCGATAGCTCTGACTTCTTTGACAAATTGCCGCATGATATTCCGGAAATCATCAGGGGAAACCCGAATGACACGTTCACCATTCTTCTGTCCCTTTGGGCGCGAAATCGTCATCATGTGGCCGCGATCCACCATATGCAGTATCAGTCGGCCCAGAGTCCGCCGTGTCAGCACCAAATAAATGCGCTTGGCAAACGGCGAGAGGTTGACCGCCATTCGTTCCTTGTCAGCATTTTCGAGTGCGGTATGATCATTACGACCGAAGCTAATGGTAACGATATCAGGCTTGAGGTCCTTTACCCGAAGCTGAAATAGGCGTAACCCCTGCATTGATGAATACCCGTACACACCCATGTTGAAGGCTTCCCATCTGCCCTTGTCTGGCGGGGCGTTGGTGAGCATCTCGTTGAGGTACTGGGAATAGCCGGGCTGCCCCTGGGCCGTGACGGAATCCCCGAGACAGATGACCCGGCGTACGCCCGGTGACTTGACGGGATTAACCTCGCGCTCGCGGAAACCGAGGCTGTTTACATGCCTGCCGTAGACCGTTGAGTTCGGGATGAAGGTCCATATCAGGTCCGGGTCACACAGCATCTCCTTGGTCCTTCCAAAAAATTCCTTCTCGGGTTTGTTATCGAGAATGATCGGCGCCACATGGATATCCATCTTCGTCCGCTTCAGCAGAGCGTCTGCGATCATCAGGGGCGCCATGATCGAGAAATAAAGTAACACGAAGCGTCCTACCCATTTGAACCGGAACAGCCCCAATCGGCTATTCCGGTCCAGGGATTCTGACACCACCGCTGAAACCCCGTGAACGACAAGACTGATGACGGGGAGCAAAAACAACGGATCCCTCCACCTTACCGTCAAAACATGCCCCAAAAGGGAAATGGTTGTTTTAACCTCCCACCAGCAAAAGCCAAGAACGAGCAGGCTGGCCAGAAACGCCACATCTGCCGTGAAAATTACCTTTTTCAGCACTGATGCTGAAAGCATATCTGTATTTTTGCTCATCATGGGGTTCGATGTTGGGTTATTTTGCAGCGCCTGTCGAATCAATTTGGGCCAAAATGATTTATCGGACAAAATCAATGACCCAACTTTATGACTTTTCTCTCGTAAAACCGTGGACAGGTTGCTTCCAACGACTGCATGGCAGAAAAGACGGTGATCTATCACCATAATCCCATAATCACCACACATTTTTATAACTTTACTCTTGAATAACAATGTAACAATATTGACCGTCACACAGTTATAACGTAATAACTAAAAGGTAATGGATGAAAATGTTGAAGATGTGGTCTTACATGGTTGGAGTCGTTGTGTTTGGTCTGGGTCGGTACATCAACTCATGAATGACAGAAGAGGTCTTACGGTCGTGGTGCCTTTCCTTAACGAGAAGGGAAACCTACCCATGCTTTGCGAACGTCTTGGCGCCGCCATGGCATCGCAGCCCGAAGCATGGGAGTTGCTTCTCGTGGACGACGGCAGCACCGACGGGTCGGCCGAATGGATCGAAGCGAAAGCCAAGGCCGACCCCCGCATCCGCTTGCTCCGCCTGTCACGCAATTTCGGCCACCAGATTGCGATAACGGCAGGTCTGGACCATGCCGATGGCGATGCTGTGGTCATCATGGATGCGGATCTGCAGGATCCACCGGAGGTCATTCCTGACCTGCTCACCAAGTGGCGCGAGGGTTTCGAAGTCATCTACGCAGTTCGACGCCGGCGCCAAGGCGAGACGCTGGCGAAAAGGTTCCTCGCTGCCTCGTTCTACCGTATCTTCCGTACTTTGGCCAAGGTGAACATTCCGATGGACGCCGGCGATTTCCGGTTGGTTGACCGAAAAGTCGTACTCGCAATCCGCGAGATCCGCGAAATGCATCGCTTCATGCGTGGGCTGACCTGCTGGGTCGGTTACCGGCAAAGCGCCGTCTACTATGATCGCGCAGCCCGCCATGCCGGTGAGCCCAAGTACACCGTCTGGAAGTCCGCACGTCTGGCGTGGGATGCGCTGACGTCATTCTCTGGCGCCCCGCTCCGCTGGATGATGACCGGCGGTTCCCTGCTGATTTTGGGGGGAGTTCTCCTATCAATCCGACTCTTGATCTCAAAGATACGGAATCCCGGCGAACCCGTGTCTGGATGGGTTGCCGTGGTGGCAGTTCTCATTGTGCTTAGTGGCGTTCATATCCTCTGTATGGGCTTATTGGGTGAGTACGTCATGAAAACCTACGAAGAAAACAAGAAGCGTCCGCTTTATTTCCTGCGCTAACAAGGGGTGGTTGAATTCATGGATAAAATATCAACGCGCTTCCTCCCGATGAAGTGGAAGTGGAATTATTATGCGACCATCCTCGCTCTGCTTACGATTCTAGCCGCGGGGATTCGACTATACAAACTGGGGGACTATCCGTCCGGCTTCGGCCAAGACGAAGCCGTGGTTACCTATGACGCCTGGAGCTTGCTGACAACGGGGTGTGAACACCACGGTGAACGGTGGCCCCTCAACATGCGTCAGTACGGCGACTATTGCCCTGGCGCCACAACCTATTACACCATGCCGTTCGTCGCGGTGCTGGGGCCGACCGTTCTGGCTGCACGATTGGTCTGCGCCCTGTTCAATATCGCCGCCGTCCCTTTTTTCGGCTTACTGGCGACAAGACTCTTTCGCAGCCGCTCCATAGGGCTGTTTGCCGCCGCTTTGCTCACCGTTGCGCCCTGGAACATCTTTTTCTCCCGCTGGGCCACCAACCCCTGTTTCGTCGCTTTTTTTGAGGTAACGTCCCTATGGATGCTTCATCGCCTGCTGACGTCATCGGAAGGGCACCGATCTTACGGCATGGCTGTGACCGTTGGCGTCATGCTCTTCCTCTGGACCCATGAGTATCTGTCTGAATATCTATTCGTTCCCTTCCTCGTCGGCGTCGCGCTGTTGCTATGGTGCCGTAAAAACTGGGGCAGAATTATCGTAGCGGGCGGCGTGTACTCCCTACTCATGCTTCCTGTTATCGTCGAACGGCTTCACAGCACTGGCGCCAACGGACGGCTATCCATTGATTCGATCTTCATCCTGAAAAATCCACTCGTCGAGTTCTGGTACGGCTACTGGGATTGTCTTTCGTTCAACTTTCTCTTCAACGCACCGCCGATGCGTCCCCTGCACCAACTGCCCGGAATGGCGCACATCAGCCACTACCTTGCCCCCTTATACATGCTGGGACTCCTGACCTTGGCGGCAGCGATCATTCGACCTCGCATGCTTCTGCACCTCCTTGGACGGCCCGATACGTCGGAGGAAACAAGTCACTGGCGTCATTCCGCGATCTGGGTTGCAGCATGGTTGGGGCTAGCGCCCATCGCCAACGCGTTGTTCCTGCAGCGCATGTACACCGCGCGGATGCCCCACCTGCTCGTGGGCGTACTCTTAGTCATCGCCCTCGGTTGCGCGGTGGTTTGGTACTTGTTGCGGCGAATCCCAACACCGGCTGGTCGCGCGGCATCCGTTGTGTTCGTCGCGGTATTGGCGCTTTACCTCGGACAGCAGGCCGTGAAGACGGGACACACCTTGGTAATGTATCGATCCTATTTCAGACAATATCTCCAATACGGAGCACCTGACGTCATGCGCTACCTGGCGGGACAGCCGAACGTCCGGTCCGTGAGGTTCTCCCCTCTTAATCAAGGCTATATCTATCACCTGCTGTTCACACCGGTGCTCCCTTCCAAGGTCAACTATGCCGAAGTCGCCCCGCCCATTCCAAAAGAGGGGCAGCAGTGGAGGTACGCGCATATCGACAAGGTCGGAAACTATTTCTTCAACCAGTCCCTCAATCCGGCAGAGGTGGCCCGGACCGCCACCTTGCGGCACCAAGTGCGCGACCCGCAAGGAATAGTCTGGTTCGACCTGTATGAGAAGGACGGTGAGTGGTTCGTCCTGTACCGGGGCAACACTGGCTAACACCCACTTCAGCGATCCAATACTCAGCCACAATGATCGTCGTCTATCCCCTGAGGCCTCCTGGTTCAAGGCAACTCCACCTGTTCCGTCTGTCGCCAATGCCGGAGCGTGAAGGGGATCATCAGGCTCAGATAGACGAGCCAGCCGAGAACCAGCGCCGGGCCAAAGCCGATGCGTGACTGAGTAACATAAATCGTGACCATCATGGGAATCATCCAAAGCGGAAAAATGGTCATCGCGCGACACATCGTCCAGAGGCTGTGCCGCCCTTCATAAGCGGCCAACAGCCCCACCATCGGAAACATCGTCATAAAGCCCTGAAGCATCTTCTTGCTAATAATCAAAAAGAGAACCACCCCGATAATCACCGGCAGCTTGACCCAAATAGGCAAAGACGTGCGATGGCCCGGCTCTTGCCGGTGCGGCATCACCCGCACCAGAAGCAGCGACAGCAAAAACAAACTCACAGCCAGCCCCCAGAAGGCCGTCTCGGTGCGCGGCACCACGCCAACCAGAACAGCGCCCAGTACGGCATAGCTTCCTGCTGCCAGGACAATTGAGAGAAGAATCGGAAGGCCGGCGTTCAAGTAAAGCCAGCGAACCCCATTCGTATACAGGATCAACATGAGCGTGCCGAGCACATGTATAGAATCCACGCCCTGCCCCAACGAAAGGGAAGCCACCGTAAATGGAATGGGAAGACATAAAATCAAGTTCTTCCATTTCGGATGATGGAGATACGCCACCGCAGTTCCCATCAATGAGACGGAAACAAGCAGGAGTAGATCCCAGCCGGAAAAGGTAAAGTTAAAATTCATCCGGGAAAGAGTTCTCCCACCATTTGCCGCGCGGTTTCCACAATCCGCTCCAGTGAATCCGGCGCCAACTTGGCCCAGTTGGGACATAGATCCATGGCCTCATGCCCACCTCGTCCGGTAGCCGCCCGTGTCGGAATATAACCGGCATAGTGCGTACACATGTGAACCACCTGAACCAAGGCGGCAGGCGAATTAACTTTGATCTCAAACTGTCCTTCCACAAAAGGTTCACCCGGCAAGGCCACAATCGCCACGTCGCCGATCCTGAACACCTGAATCTCATAAGGAAATTCAGGCCAACGCTTGCGACAATATTCAATGCTTTTGGTGGAGGCCGCCATGAACCACTGGGTATCAATCTCCTTACCAGCCGCATCCCATTTCGGCGCGGGATGCTCTCCCAAAATGCGGTCCACTTCCCGCTGCCGCGCCTCAGGAACTTCGCGATACTGCAGCGATATCCGGCGTATCCGCCAATCCACCACACCCGCTTCGCTGAAACTCATCCGGTCAATCACTTTCCGGCTCATCTCCCCCAACGCGGTGCCCATCCGCCGGTGGTCGGGTTTGAAATCGGGCGTAAAAGCCGGCCAGGGATTCAGGTTCCCACAACACCCATTAAGGATCAGGGGCACACAACCTTCATTATAAGAAGCCTGTACGTCGGCCGCCCAGGCACCCGGCCAATCGCCTGATGCAGCATTATTATCGGTGACAAAAACATTCACCGGATGGCAGGAGAAATTCAGCAGCATGGCCGCCAACCGCATGGACTCATCCCGGAGACACAGTACCCCCACTTCGGGATCGAACGGCCCTTCCAGGTAACGGATGTGGGACGGCCCCAACGGCATCGCCTCGCTCGAATAAAACCAGGGCATACAGATGGAGCCATCCTTTGTAATGCCACGCCGGTTGAAGGCCAGCCCTTCAATCATGCCCCGCCCCCACCCCACGTGAACAGAACGCAGAGAGGCGCAGGCCTGGCTAATGGCTTCAAGCACCTTCTCGACGGCAAACTCACAGTAGGACGATTCCGCCCCGCCAATGTATTCTTTGCCGGGTGCTGCTCGCAGGGGGAAATCAGGATCAAGCATCAACGCCCCAAGACTTGGCGCGGAATGATTCTGCTCCACATGAACCATGATGGCCTCGGGTTCCAGTCCGAACCGACGCGCCGCCTCGCTTCGAATCTTCCGGGTATATTCACCCGTCACGCACAGCAGATCCATGGCCAGCAGACAAATCTTCCGCCCCCCGGCTTCGACCACCAGTGCCCTGGCAAACAAAGGATCGCGAATGCTCTTTGCCGGCCGGGATTTCCCTGCGCCATCCCCCGCCAGGTGTGTCCCCAACGCTGGCGTGATCTCAACTTGTCCTGCTCCTGCCTGCATCATTGAAATAACTCCTTCAAAAGGCTCCCAGTCTCACTCACAATCGTCTCCAGCGCTCCCGCTTCCAGCCGTGTCCACTTGGCCGGCTCCACCCCGGTCACGATCATGCACGGCATAAATAGTGCCATGGCTATCCCAGGCGGCATCAGGATAACTAACGTTATCCCGGTCATCCAATTAACAGATTACCCCGCCAGGTCAAACCTTCGTCGAGGGAGCGGGCAGCACCTTGAAGCTGGTTAACGCCGAACCAGTCATGGAGTTCATTCGCCAGATGGGTGACAGGCATGAGCCATTCGCCGGTGGATAACACGGTGGGCTTGTTCATGCGAAAGCTATACGGGGCATCGAAACCAATCCTGAATTCATCACCCCAAACAGGATTCGCCGACTCCGGATTCTGGCACAAACGGGCAAATACACCATGTTCGGCAGTCTCCTTGTTGCTCCGGTTAAAAATGAGCCAAAGCACCCCATTCGGCGCAAGCCAGAGGGTAGGATCGAAGGCGCGCGCCCCGTTTTTGGGTCCGGCCATCACCACCGGCTTGCTAAAGGACTTCGTCCCATCATCGCTCCTGCTTAAGTAGACAGTATTTTCAGGACTGGGCTCCTTGTCGCCGCCGGAAAACCAGACCGCGTAGACGCGGCCGCCCGGCATCACTTCGACTCCAGGAATACCCGCCCGTTGCTGACCGATCATAGCCGCATTACCAATAACTTTACGTGTGATCATTTTGTCGCAATTTCCATGGTTTCAAGTACGTTGAGCAATTTGACATTCTGCTTTGGGGCAATTCTGCTCATTTCCGCACAGAATTCATTTAAACTGATTTTTTCTCCAGGCGCCTCGACGGGATAACCGGAATAGTAATCCCAATGGGTCGGGATTACCGTCTTAGCCTGGACACACTGGAGCAGGCGTGGCAAGTAATCAGGAGCACGCGAAGCGATTCCCGCCAGCAGATAGTCGCAATGAATACCCTGAAGTTCCTCGTCAATCAGGTTAGCACTCCCCACATTCAGAAAAGAAGTGCCGCCACATTTCACCAGCAAAGCCCAGGTCCCGCCTTCATAATAGCCGGCGATACTGTCGATCTTTTCCGGGGGCTGCTGATAAAAGCCCGGATAGCCCATGGGCTCCATATGTTTTGATTTAAAGGGAGTCACCGAAAAGGGCCCCACATCCATTGGGCTACGGTTTTCGATTTGTCGCAGACGAACTTCGGGAATCTCGAAATATCTGCATATATTCAGCATGGTTTCAGAACCAAAAATAATGGCTTCGGTATATCGGGCGATTTCCGCCACATCCGCGGCATGATCCCAGTGGGAATGACTAATCACAATATAGTCGGCCACCTTGATATGCTTACGCACAACCGCCGGAATCGACATTCGCTCAGAATCTCGGCTGACATAAGGATCAAGCAGTAATGTTTTGCCGTCGAATGCAAATTCAAACCCGTTGATACCCAAAAATCTAACTTTCATATTTCACGTTATCCCAATCATCACCGTGGCTTAAACGATTTGAAACAAAAACTTTAAATCGACAACCACCACCAAGTCGAGCACCGTATCACCCCATACAAGGGTTGCCAAGACCTCAAGCCAGAATGCAGGCAGGTACAGCACCGGATCTTCGCTAAGTGGCACGAAGGTGGCCGGGAGGAACCCCGAATGCACGGCGGAAGGCTCTGGAAAAATTATAGGGATCGCTAAAGCCCAGTTGATCCGAAATCTCCCGGATCATCAGATCCGAATTTTGGATCAGTTCTGCCGCCCGGTTCAGGCGCAGGTGCAGAAGATAGCGACTGGGCCGTTCCCGGCCGAATCGCTGAAACAGGCGGCATAAATAGGCCGGATCAACATGGCAGGCCTCCGCCACTTCTTTCAGGTTCCGGATGGCAAGGTAATGGTCGCCAATAAATTGCCGACAACGCTGATAGGTGGCCAAGGCGCGTGAGGCGGAGGCCTCGCCGAACGAGGTGGCCAGATCTCCGATCTTAATGATCAAGTACTGCGCCACCACCGCACACATACGTTGCCGGTCAGGATGATCATCCCGACCATGCCGGATCAAATCTTCGAAAATCTGCTGCACCTGCTCAGGATGCCCCACCCGAACAACCCGGCCGGGGGCCAGTTGGCATTCATGCATGAGATCACGTCCCACCTTCCCGCTCAGGACGACAAAATACTTGGTCAGGGGCTGCCCAGGATCACAGGTAATATCGTGTGCAATGCCGCGCCCATAGGTGAAAACCGTCCCCATCGTGAGGGGGACGGTACGATCCTGCAACGTGAGTTGTCCCGCCCCCCGGGCGACAAACTCGATGATGGGATGAGGAAATCCGGCACGATGAATCGCGTACTCCGGCTGACACTGCTCCACCCCACCACTGATGACAGTGAGCGGGGCCGGATCGGAAGGATTCAGCCGCAAATAAAATCGTTGCGCAGAAGATATCTGATCACTGAAATATCGGGGCTCTGTTTTCATTGTATTGCAATAAAGGGAAGTCTCTTTTGTCATAGGTAAAAGAGAAATTAAAGTCAAAAATTGACATTCCTCCGTCAATGGTAGCCATTGGCGCGGGAATGGCACGTGATATTATGACCGCCACATTAACCCAAAAGGAGACATTCTTATGACAGCATGGATCGGTGATTTTCCAAAAATCGGCATTCGTCCTACCATCGACGGCCGTCGCAGAGGCGTTCGCGAGTCACTTGAAAAACAAATCATGGGTATGGCCATCAATGCGGCCAAGTTCCTAAGTTCCAATCTCAAATATCCCAATGGCAAGCCCGTGGAATGCGTCATCGCCGATACCTGCATTGGCGGAGTGGCCGAAGCGGCCGCTTGCGCCGACAAGTTCCGCCGGGAAGGCGTGGGGGTTTCGTTGACGGTAACGGCTTGCTGGTGTTATGGCAGTGAGACCATGGACATGGATCCAACCATACCCAAGGCCGTTTGGGGATTCAATGGCACCGAACGGCCGGGCGCCGTTTATCTGGCGGCCAGTCTTGCAGGTCACAACCAGAAGGGCCTTCCGGCATTCGGTATCTACGGTCGCGACGTTCAAGATAGTGGTGATTCCTCGATCCCCGCAGATGTACAGGAGAAATTGTTGCGCTTCGCCAAAGCCGGTCTCGCAGTCTCCATCATGCGCGGGAAATCCTACCTTTCCATGGGCAGCGTTTCGATGGGTATCGCCGGCTCGATTGTCGACCAGTCTTTCTTTGAAAACTACCTCGGCATGCGCGTTGAGGGTGTCGACATGTCTGAATTCACACGCCGTATCGAGGAAAACATCTTTGATCCCAAAGAATTCGAGAAGGCCTATGCCTGGACCCGCAAATTCTGCAAGGAAGGAACGGATGTCAATCAGACTCCCCGTGATGCCAAAAGCAAGGATCGCGACTGGGCGACGGTAGTCAAGATGACCATGATTGCCCGTGACCTGATGCAAGGCAATCCCCGGCTGGCAGAACTTGGTTTCGGCGAGGAAGCACTTGGACACAATGCCATTGCCGGCGGTTTCCAGGGACAGCGTCAGTGGACTGACCACTTCCCCAACGGCGACTTTATGGAAGCCATGCTGAACTCCTCGTTTGACTGGAACGGCATTCGCGCCCCCAAAGTATTGGCCACAGAAAATGACAGTCTGAACGGTGTCTGCATGTTGTTCGGCTATCTGCTGACCAACACCGCCCAGATCTTTGCGGATGTCCGGACCTTCTGGAGCCCGGATGCCGTCAAACGGGTCACAGGCCAGAAGCTGACCGGTGCGTCGGCGAACGGCTTGATTCACCTGATCAACTCCGGCGCGGCCTCCCTGGACGGAACCGGCGAGCAGTCCATCAAGGGTAAACCGGCGATGAAACCTTACTGGGATATCACCGAGACTGAAATGGCGAAGTGCTTGAAGGCGACCACATGGCCTTCCGCCGTGTATGAATACTTCCGTGGCGGCGGCTTTTCATCCTGCTACCTCTCCCGTGGCGGTATGCCCATGACCATGATGCGGGTCAGCCTGGTTAAGGGTCTGGGTCCGATCCTCCAGATTGCTGAAGGCTGGTCGACGGATATTCCCGCCAAGGTTCACAAGACGTTGAACGAACGCACCAACCAGACGTGGCCGACCACCTGGTTTGCTCCGCGTCTGACGGGCAACGGCGCCTTTACCGATGTCTATGGCGTTATGAACGGCTGGAGCGCGAATCACGGTGCCATCAGTTACGGACATGTGGGCGCCGACCTGATCGCCTTGGCGTCCATGCTGCGTATTCCCGTCGCCATGCATAATATCGAGAACGAGAGCATCTTCCGGCCCAGCACGTGGGGACTGTTCGGTGAGCAGGATCCGCAGGGTGCGGATTATCGCGCCTGCAAAAACTTCGGCCCGCTGTATGGTTGATCATTAAAGGATAAGTAGTTAATTATCAGACGTTTCAGACGCAACAACGTGCTTGAAACGTCTGATTTTTAGCGCCGTCTCAAGGCAAGCGAGACACCAAAAAAGCCGCAAGCCCACAGCACAATAGTAGCGCCAGTAGCGGTATTCCAGTAGTAGGAACAGATCAGGCCGCAGACACCAGAGAGCAGGCTCACGATGACGGAGCCCACAACATACCTGCGGGTATTCCACGCCAAGTTCCGGGCCGTGGCCGCCGGCAGAATCAACATGGAGTTAATCACCAGCAATCCGACCCAGGGGATGCTGACGGAGACCACCACGGCCACCAATATGGCGAAAAGGACCTCCAGAAAAGTCGTTGGCAAACCGCGACTGGAGGCCAGTGAACGGTTCAAGCTGACAAAGAAAAAGGCATTGAACAGAAACACCCACAACACCCCTGCCAACACCGCCAACACCGCCAAGCCCCCCAACTCCATCGGGGTGATTGTAAGAATGTCACCGATTAGATAACGGGAATATTTCGCAAAGCCTCCACCGCGAGACAACAAGACGACGCCGAGCGCGACCACAAAAGCCATGACCAGCGCAATACTCGTATCCGTCGGCAGGGCACTATAACGCCGTAACGCCACCATCCCCAACGCCAACAGAACCGCAAAGCCGATAATGGTGGCAGAGGGATTCCCTAGCCCGATCAAAGCGCCTAACGCCACCCCGGTCAGGGCCGAATGCCCCATAGCCTCAGAAAAGAAGGCCATTTGATTATTGATCACCAAACAGCCTATCACCGCCAGCAACGGGGTAATCAGTAATATGGCCAACAAGGCATAATGCATGAAGTCATATTGCGTCCACTCGAAAGGAAGACTCAGAATCAAGGCATGCCACACCGTCATGATTGCTCCTCCACCGGTAGGGCACATTGTTCATGCTGAAGCCCCGATAAGAGCGGCCGCCTCCCGTCAATCTCAGCTTCGGTATACCCAAAGCCGAAGGTTTGTCGGATCAGGGGATTCAACAAAATTTCGCGGGGGGGACCTTCGCATAGCACTGTTCGGTTCAATAAAACCATCCTATCGGCAAACTGGGCCGCGGCCGTCAAATCATGGGACACCAGTAATATTGAAAGATCATATTCCTGACGCATCTTGGAAACCGTCTGATAGAAAAGCTCCATCCCGCCCTGATCCAGGGCCGCCACGGGTTCGTCTAACAGCAAAAGCTCGGGAACCGGCGTCAAGGCCAGAGCCAGCATGATACGCTGGAGTTGTCCTACTGAAATTTCTGAAAGGCGCCGGTTCAGGAGCTGTTCCGCCCCGACCAGTTGGAGCTTGGAATGCGCCTCTTCCCGCACCCTCTTCCGGGTTCCAAACCAAAGTGGCCAACGACTAATCGTAGCGGCAAACAAGTCCAGGACTGTCGTCGGTGACGTCCGGTCCAGTTCCAGTTTTTGAGGAACATATCCGATCCGGACCGGGATGGTGTTTTCCACATTCCCATGATGGATGAAGCGCAAAGTCCCCGAATGGGGTAATTCGCCCACCATAGCACGCAATAAGGTTGTTTTACCGGCTCCGTTCGGCCCAATCAACGCGGTGAGTTCTCCGCAATGCATGTGAAGATTAATGGCTTCCAGCACCGCGTCGCCTCGCAGCCTGACCCCGAAATCACGCAACCGGGTACAGCATTCGCCGCAGGATCGGATGGGAAAGCGCGGACTTTGCGTGGATTCACTCATAATGGGCCATTTCTGATCACTCTGTCTGTTCTATTTTATTGCAAGGAAAGTAATCACGCCCGCCAACAACAAAACAAAGCCGAGCACAACCAGCCACCGCCGCCGGAACTGAAGGCGGTTCAAACCAGCTTGCGCTTCCGTATCACGGGCAGGCTTCTCCCGCATATAATCTCGGTCATATAATCCCATAACATTTAAAAAGATGAAGGAATCGGGCGCATTTGTCCATTCTCAATGTCGCAGCGACTGTCTCACCCTTGAGACTCCATCAACACATAGAGACAGGGGCAACCTCCTGCCCTTTCAAAGGATGGCTATTTTACCGTTATTTTTGTCCCCTGATGTAAAGACCCTGTTAAAAGCAAGTATCAGATCACAATGGCACACAGTATGCTATTTATACTAGGTGACCTGAGGTTGGTGATATTTGAGACGGTGCCTACGGCGCTATCAAGTCTCGGATCAACTGGCCGAATGGGGTGCCCGGCAGCAGGCAAATGCTTGCCACCTTAACCGCGGTTCATCTGAACCGCGGTTTTCTTTTGGCTATCCGCTTGACGGCCGGTTTCCCGCCCTTTATCTTGCCAGCGACTATGAGCACCATCAGATTTCCAGCCGAATGGGAGGAGCAGGACGGCGTCTTGCTAGCTTGGCCCCATGCCGAAACCGACTGGAAACCTTATCTGGATAGAGCTCAGGAAACTTTTGCTAAAATCATTGCCGAAGCCTCTCACCATGGGCGAGTAATTGTTGTCACCACCAACCCCGGAGAAGTCCAGCACTTCCTCAAGCACACCTACGCATTATGCGATCACGTACAATGCTGCCCGATCCCATCTAATGACACATGGGCTCGTGATTTTGGTCCCATCACAGTATTTGAGAACCATCATCCCATTCTGCTGGACTGCCAATTTAACGGCTGGGGTGGCAAATTCCGGGCCGACCTGGACAATGCCATTTCAACGGGACTCAAGGAACACGGTGTTTTCGGCCCTACCCATCTGCGACGCCTCCATTTGATTCTCGAAGGCGGCAGTATCGAATCCGACGGGCATGGCACCATCCTGACCACCGCTTCCTGCAACGCCAATCCAAACCGGAATGCCCACATGAGCCGAAAAGATATCGAACAAGCCTTTGCTCAATTTCTCGGGGTAACGCGCGTCTTATGGTTGGAACACGGTTATCTTGCCGGCGATGACACCGATGGCCATGTGGATATGTTGGCTCGTTTTGCTCCCCATGACACCATTGTTTATCAGTCCTGCGACAATACTATCGACGAACATTACGAAGAACTATCGGCTATGGCCGACGAGTTAAAACAAATGAAAACGCCCTTGGATACCGCCTATCGGCTCATCCCCCTGCCCTGGCCGTCTGCCAAGCATGATGAAAATGGGGATCGGCTCCCGGCCTCCTACGCCAATTTTCTTATTCTGAATGGAGCCGTTCTGGTCCCCGTTTATAATGATCCGCATGATGCCCTCGCCCTCACCCTCATGGGGACAGCCTACCCCGGCCGTAAGATCATCGGCATTGACTGTTCCGCGCTCATTCTGCAGCATGGATCCCTGCATTGCGTCACCATGCAGCTTCCTAAAGGAGTTCTGGGATGAAAACCATCAAAACAGCATTGATCCAACATTCTTTCGGCCCTGATCGCGCCGCCAATGTGGCCAAAAGCGTGGTGGCCATCCATCAGGCAGCCCAGGCTGGCGCCAAACTGGTGGTTCTTTCCGAACTCCACACTTCCCTTTATTTCTGTCAGGTCGAGGATCCCGAGCTCTGCTCTCTCGCGGAATCCATCCCCGGTCCCCTGACCGACATTTTTGCCAAGGCCGCTCACGACAATGGGGTCGTCTTGGTCGGATCCTTCTTTGAACGACGGGCCGCCGGCCTCTATCACAATACCGCTGTAGTCTTTGAAACGGATGGCTCCCTTGCCGGCCTGTATCGCAAGATGCATGTTCCAGACGACCCCTCCTATTACGAAAAATTTTACTTCACCCCCGGTGACCTCGGGTTCCACACCATTCCCACCTCCCTCGGCAAGTTGGGCGTTCTGGTCTGTTGGGATCAATGGTACCCGGAAGCGGCCCGGTTAATGGCACTGGATGGCGCTCAACTCCTCATTTATCCCACCGCCATCGGATGGGAGCCCACCGATTTGCCAGACGAGAAACAGCGCCAACTGGACGCATGGGTCACCAGCCAACGCGCTCACGCTATTGCCAATGGAATTCCCGTACTAAGCGTCAACCGGATCGGCTTTGAAGCCTCTCCCACAGGGCAAGGCGGCATCCAATTCTGGGGCCACACCTTTGCCTCGGGTTGCCAAGGTGAATTTATCGCCAAAGCGGACACGGAAAAAGAAGCCTTGCTCATCATAGACGTGAATCTGACTCAGAGCGAAACCGTCCGCCGTATCTGGCCTTTCCTGCGCGATCGCCGCATCGACGCCTATGGCGATCTCACCCGGCGATTCAGGCAGTAGCCTGCCCACTGCTTACGGCCTCCTGCACAGGGAATTTGAATTCCAGAGATCGGTGGCGTTTTTGAATGTGATGGAGGCCACCTCCTCGATCGTCAGACCACGTAGTTGGGCAACAGTTTGGGCGACAGGGAGTAAATTAGCCGGTTCATTGACTGGGTTCCCATCCTTGTTCTGGAGCTCAACCGTGTTTGGTTTCTGGCTCGGGAATAAATCCGGGGCGTCCGTTTCAATGAGCAGACGATCAAGAGGCACGGTAGCCATGGCCTCCCGGCCTTTGAAATTATGCTCAAAGGTGATCGCGCCGGAGAAGGAGAAAAAGGCGCCCCGCCGAACCAATGGCGTGACTAATTCGTTGGATCCAGAATACGAATGAAGCACAAATCCATGGGCTGGCCATCCCTTGGCATCCAGTAATTCCATCAGCCGTCCCCAGGCGCGTCGGCAATGGAGCGAGACGGGACATCCCAGCTCATTGGCAAGATGAAGTTGGGCCAGAAAAGCGGCTTCCTGATCCGCAAAGGTCGTTCTATCCAAGGCGTGATCTAGCCCGATTTCTCCGACGGCAGACGGGGTACTGGTGAGATAATTTTTCAGAGTATCCATCCAGGCGGCAGAACACTTCCCGACATACCAGGGATGGAGGCCAAATGAAAGGAGGACTTGCGGGAAACGACGGGCAATCTCCGAGAGCAAGGGCCAGTCCTCTTCACAACTGCCACAACACATCAGTCTGGCTATCCCGACAGATGAGGCGCGTTTCATCGCCTCACCAAGGTATGGGAAGAGGCGTGCATCCTGCAAATGACAATGGGCGTCGAATAGTGGCATGGAGGAGAGTATCCAGAATTCAGAATCCAGAATCCAGAATTTGTTTCCTTTGCGGGGTTTGCGGGCTTCTGTTAAAAATCACCCAACTATGAATGAATTGATAGATAATGATTCCGCGATTCTCCGGCATGCCCGTGGCCAGTTTGCTTGTATGGCCTCTTCCTATGGGTTAGGGGTATTTAATGATAACTTTTTCAAGCAAGCGGCATTGGTGTTGTTTGTGGCGACCGGCCACAATGAGATGCAGGGGTATGCTTTAAGTGTTTTCACGTTGCCCTTCATTCTTTTTGCCGCCCCGGCAGGCTGGTGTGCGGATCGGTTTGCCAAATGCCATGTGGTAATCGCAGCCAAATGGTTGGAACTGCTGGCCATGCTGTTCGGCGCCGCAGGCATCTGTATGGGGAATTCACCTCTTATTTTCACCATGCTTTTTATTATGGGATTCCAGGCCACCCTGTTCAGCCCGGCCATGAATGGATCGCTACCCGATCTCTACCCGGAACGGTTTGTCACCCGTGCCAACGGGATTTTGCGAATGTTGGTGACCTTTGCGATTTTGGGTGGAGTGGCAGTGGCAGGGATGATGCTGGATCGTCAAGGTGTTATCCTGGGGATTGATGCAGGTCGCTTGCTGGTGGCTGGAACGGTGGTGGGAGTAGCGCTGATGGGAGTGATGGTAAGTTACGGTGTGCCGCACCGGCCGGCGGCCAACCCGACTTTGAATTTTCCCTGGAACGGACCCTGGCACACAATTCAGGAGCTCATAGCTACCCGCAAAGATCCGTTGTTGGCCGCCACGATTTTCACGAATATCTTCGTCTGGCTGGCGGGGTCACTGGGAATTCTGATCATCAATCCTCTCGGGATTAATCAGTTTCACATGACAAAGACGTTGACCAGCTACCTGATTGTGGGGCAGTTGATGGGACTTGCCGTTGGCGGCGTGATCAGTAGTCGTTTAGTCCCTATTGGCCGTTGGTATCGGGTGGTTTGGCCGCTTTGCCTGGCCATGTCGTTGGTGATGGTGGCGATGGCGGGGGTACCGGCTCTACCTGAACCCCTCCACCAGCCGGCGCTGTTTATGCTGATTTTTATGTTGGGGTGCTTTGGCGGGGGAATTCTTATTCCCATGGAAAGTTTCCTGCAAATTCGCCCTCCGGTTGCGCGCAAAGGAGCGGTGCTGTCGGCAGTGAACTTTATTGTGTTTGCTGGAATTCTTTCTTCCGGGCTGCTTTCCAATTTCCTCAATGCCCATCTGAAGCCGACTTCCGCCTTTGGGGCAATGGGACTTGCTTCGCTTGTGATTTCCGGAATTTTGTTTTTACTGTTTCGGAGACAACACGAAAAGGTGGGAGCTAAGTAAGGCTCCTTTTGATTGTCGTTAAAATTGATTAAACAACTATTAAGAAAGTCATCAACCATGTCCAATATCCAAGCACCCAAACCCTTTGGTCCCTGTCCGACGCCCCGCCATCTCTCCTGGCAGCAACTGGGGATGTACAGTTTCATTCATTTCACCGTCAATACCTTCACGGACAAAGAATGGGGCGATGGCACTGAATCTCCCGGGGTCTTCAATCCGAGTTCCTTGGACTGCGATCAGTGGTGTAGTCTCCTACACGAAACAGGCTTCAAAGGAGTGATCCTCACGGCCAAACACCATGACGGTTTCTGCCTCTGGCCGAGCAAGTTCACCACTCATTCGGTGGCCTCCAGTCCCTGGCGCGGCGGCAAAGGGGACGTGTTGGGGGATCTGGCCAAGGCCGCCAAACGGCATGGGTTGAAATTGGGGGTTTACCTGTCCCCTTGGGATCGCCACGAGCCCTGCTATGGAACGGATACTTACAATGCACATTTCAAGAATCAGCTTCGCGAAGTCCTGACTAATTATGGTGGTAAGGAGATCTTTGAGGTCTGGTTTGATGGCGCCTGTGGCGAGGGCGCCGATGGTCGCAAGCAGGTCTATGACTGGGATGGCTATATTTCTATCATCCGCGAATTGGCCCCTGACGCCGTAATTTTCAGTGACTCTGGTCCGGATATTCGTTGGGTCGGTAATGAGCATGGCGAGGCGGGAGTCACCTGTTGGTCAAAGATTAACCGGAAGGATTTCTCTCCTGGTCATTCCGATGTGAAAATTCTCAATGAGGGGCTGGTTGATGGTACCGACTGGTTGCCGCCAGAGGTGGACGTCTCCATCCGTCCCGGTTGGTTTCACCACTCTCATGAGGACAGTCAGGTTCATTCTCTGGAGCGGTTATTAAACATCTGGTACCACTCGATAGGGCGGAGTGGTTGCCTTAATCTGAACCTGCCACCGGACCGTCGCGGACTGATCCACGAAAACGACGCGGCGCGGTTACGGGAGCTTAAATGTGTCCTTGATCGTACCTTCAAGGAGGATTTCGCCGCCGGCCGTTCCGTCAGTGCCTCCAGTAGCCGCGGGGGAGCCCCAGAGTTTGCCGCCCGCCATCTGACGGATGGAGACCGCCGTACGTATTGGGCTACTGACGATGGTGTGACCGCGGCGGAGGCAGTCGTCACACTCGGCCAGGTTCGCAAACTCAATGTCGTTGCGTTGAAAGAGCACACGGAGCTGGGGCAGCGCGTGGTGGCCTTCGAGGTGGAATGGCGCAGCGCAGACGGTCAATGGTGCCCTCTGGTCTCTGGAACGACCGTCAGTTTCAGCAGAATTTTGCGCACCCCAACAGTTGAGACGGATGCGCTCAAGCTGAAAATCACGGCGGCGTTGGCCTGTCCTTGTATCGAGTGTTTCTCGGCCCATTATCAGCCGCCACTGTTTTTTGCCCCCAAGATCCAGCGTGATAGACAAGGGGTGATCACCCTCACAGCGGCGGAGGACTGTGAAGTTCGCTACACTTTGGATGGTTCGGTTCCGACGGCTAAGTCAGCCTTGTATCAGCAGCCGTTGGTTCTGCCCGGCACCGGCGAAATTCGCGCCATTGTGGTGCCCGCAGCAGGAATCAGGAACGATTTTCCAGAAATCTCGTCGAACCCGGAAAGCCGTTTGCGTTATGAGGTTGCCCGTGCCGCCTGGCGGGTGATCGGAGCCGATAGTGAGTTGGATGCCAGTCACCGCAAGGAAAACGCGATCAGTGATCAGGATAATCTCTGGATCAGTGCTGACACCCCGTTCCCGCACGAGGTGGTCATTGACCTGAATACCGAGTTGGATATCAAAGGCTTCACCTTTACTCCACCTTTGGCTGCCGAAGATAGCATGGGGCCAATCGCACGCTACCGGTTTTACGTCGGGGACACCCCCGCCAAGGTGGATCGGCTTGTGGCGGAAGGCTCGTTCGATAATATTCGAAACAACCCGGTGCCGCAGACCGTTCAACTGGACGTTCCGGTTCGGGCGCGGTATTTCCGTTTCGTCGCCGTTGCGTCCGCCACCACCAGTAACCACGCCTGTGTAAAAAGATTGGATGTAATGGGGGGTTGTACAATAGATGCCCCATTCTCAACCTCGCGCCACTGACCTACCCCTGTTGAGTGGAGGGCAACGAAGGGGTGTCAGACTTTTGTAGAAATTCGCCGCAATGTTTGCATTTTATTGCTACTGTCAGAATGCTTTCTCCGCAGAAAGGGCAAATTTTCACTGCCGCCGAACGGGGCGGTTCAACCTTTTTAAGCGTCGGCTTTTTCAGGGGTACTCGTGGTAGTGGCGGGATTGACCGTTTTGTTGCCGGAATTGAACGTATCGGTGGCGGTCGACTTGGAAGGTGGATGCGAGCCTTGCACCCTGGACAGGCAATATCTTTTCCTAACATATCGGAGGGCACCTCAAGATGCTGTTTGCAGGCGGAACAGTAAAACTTGATATCTTTGGAATTAATATGCAATTGAATGGCTGTGGCGCGAATCCCGGTATCCTTGGCGGTTTCTTCCGAATGGGGAACGCTAAAGGATGGTATTGAAATGACAGATCGGCAATTAGGACATGTCAAGGTGACATCAGACAATTCTGAGGGAGCACCAAGTTCGTGGCTACATGAAGGACAATTAAACTCCAGTCCGACGCTTGGAATTCGGATTTCTGATTGGCAATCAGAACACTTGCACGTTTTCCCCGATGCCGTTCCGGGGGCGGCAAGACACTTCGAACAATTCGGACATTTGAAAAGAAGTTCTCGCATTTCACGTATCCTTGATCTTCCCGAGATGCAATTCAAGAACTCGGGTTGTTGGGTAAAAATACTACAGCCCAACGCCTGATTTCGCAATACCGAAGCCATGGGATCATGCGATCGATCCGGAAGTGAAGCTTGGTTTATTGTTGATCCCCTTTGCGCGATAGGCTGCATGTTGCTCAGCAGGGACAAAAAGACCGCCGGTGGTCCATAAAATGTGGGTGGCGGCACGGGGACTGACGGGCAAACCATGTGTTTTAAGGAAGGCCAATCCTTCCTCGGTACGGTAAAGCCTATTCACCCCGCCACAAGCAGAGGATGACGAAGGCTCCACTTCCATCCCTTCAGTCTCATACATGGCTGACAAATAGCGGTACATATCAGGGTCGGTCAGGGTGATGCAGGCACTCAACAGGGGCTCCATCAGTTTACCCACGAAACGGGAGGGACGGGAAACGGCCAATCCGTCGGCATCAGTTTTAAGTGTCAGTCCAAAATCATAGATGCTGGTGTCCGCATGTTTCCCTGTAATGAGCCCGGCGGTCATGCAGGGAGCCTGAACGGGTTCGATAAAAAAGCAGTGGGCATGGTCACCGAATACTAGGCGTGCAGCAAAAGTGATTCCGCCCGGCGCGCCTCCCACCCCACAGGGTAGGTAGAAGAAAACCGGATGTTCAGCATTGACCCTGATGTCCGCCTCCGCGAACTGTTGTTTAAGCCGGAGGAGGGCGACACTGTAACCTAGAAAAAGTTCGAGCGAGTTCTCGTCATCAATAAAATGAATTTTCGGGTTTTTATCGGCGATTCGACGTGCTGCGACACAGGCCGCCGTATAGTCAGAGGCGTGCTCAACCACATTGACGCCACGCCGGCGCAGGCGGTCTTTCTTCCATTCCTTGGCTTCCTTCGACATGTGGACGGTGACGCGGAATCCCAGGGCGGATCCCATGATGCCGATACTGAGTCCGAGATTGCCGGTACTGCCGACGGAAAGTTCATACTCCCCGAAGAGCTTGCGGAATTCAGGGTTTAAAAGCTGGCGGTAATCCATGGTATCATCCAAGAGTCCCGATTCCCTGGCGACCTTCTCGGCAAAATGGAGTACGGCATAGATGCCGCCGCGGGCCTTGATGGAGCCGGCGACGGGCAGGGCGTGATCCGCCTTGACGTACACATTGGCTAAGCCGCTGATTCCATCCTCGCGAGCAAGCCGGGCGGCAAGTTCAGGGCAGGAGATCAGTTTGGATTCGATGATTCCGCCACTCGTTTTCAGTTCAGGGAAGCATTTTGCCAGCAGGGGGGCGAATCGTTGCAGGCGTTTTTCGGCGTCCAGAATGTCCGCGAGTTTCAGGGGTAGTGAATCGCGGCATTCCACCAGAGGCTTCCATCCGGGATTTGCCCAGAAAAGAGGCTGCGCAGCCTTGAGGGTTTCAAGGGCATGATCAGGGTGAACTCCTTCGAGGGGCGGATGATTGTGCATTATTCATGTTCTCCTGTTTCCATCACGGACTTGACTATCAATTCTATGACAAATGAAGCAATAACTAAAAATTTGGCGCAAGCCAGTCACAACGCACATGGTATTGCGTTGGTTAGGCCTCTTCCTGTGCATAGATACCGAGACCGGCCTGGAGAAAATGGATGCCTTGGAAGACGAACGTGAGTTTCCGACTTCCGAGATCGAAAGGAATATCACTTCGCCGGATTCGAATCAGAAAATTGTGGAAGAACTTCGGAAATTTTGCGACCAGCACGAGCAGGAATTCAAACGCTTCCCGAAAACCCTTATTTTTGTCGCCAACGATCTGCCGCACACCTCCCATGCCGATCAACTGGTGAATATCTGCCGCGATGTTTTCGGGCGGGGTGACGCTTTTGTGCAGAAGATTACCGGCCGTGTGGATCGCCGCTTGCAGCGGATCCGCGAATTCCGCAACCGGCCAAATCCCGGCATTGTCGTCTCGGTGGATATGCTTTCCACGGGTGTGGACATTCCGGATCTGGAATTTATCGTCATGTTGCGTCCGGTCAAATCCCGTATCCTGTTCGAGCAGATGCTTGGCCGTGGCACGCGTAAAGGCGAGCGATTCCCTGACAAATCCCATTTCACGGTCTTCGATTGCTTTGATGGCACGCTTTTGGAGTACTTTGCCGAGTTAGAGAAATGCTATGGCGCCGACCCAAACGGCCGGGCCAAGCGCAAGGAGTCCGAACGCTTTCACAAATTTTCCATTGCCGAGGTCAAGGCCAAGGATTTCAAACTCGACGGCTTCAAGTGGCTCAAGGACGAGGACATTGAGGACAGCGACGAACTACCAGAACCCGAAGAACTTGCCACCAACGCGATCGCGGCGCTGGAGGGTGCGGTGGTGGAGCTTCGCGGTTTTATCGCGGCGCTGGAGACGGCGGGAAAGAGCGCCTGACGGCGTCGAGGAAAGTAACATCAATATTGATGTGGACATGCTATGGAGTTCAATGTAGAGTTTTATGTTAGTAACAGCGGACAATCTCCTGTGCGGGAGTTTCTGCTGGAAATCAATGAATTATGAGCAAAACGAACTTCGATCTCTTTCTGGAAGAGCAACTCCGTGATCCGGATTTTGCGGAGCGGTTCAAACGGGCCGGCGAGGCGTGGGATGTGGCGTTGCAACTGGCCGCAATGCGGGAACAAGCGGGCCTTTCGCAAAAGGAGCTGGCCCGACGCCTCCACACGTCTCAACAGCAGATCAGTCGCTTGGAGTCGCCCGCTTACGAGGGACACTCCCTCAGCATGCTGCGTCGTGCGGCGCGCGTGCTGAATGCGAAGGTGACAGTGGTGCTTGAGCCGTTGCCCGCCGGACGAGCAGGTGTGGTTGCCGAAGCGCGCGCGAAATACGGAAAGCGATGAAGACTGCTGATCGCCAACGCAAGAGTCTCGTGTCGCCTGAACTGCGTGAACTGGGTGAGCATTTGGCGGCAGTGGAGCGCCATGCCAGGGATCTGGGTTTGTTTATTTGTGAACGCGAGTTGCTGACATGTGCCAAGTGCAGTCTAACTGAGGATATCGACATCACGTCCCGGTTGTTCACTTATCGTCCGAATACAAACTATAAGGACACGGGGTTGCGGTTTCAGGATCTCGGTCGAAAGCGGTTTCGCTGTCCATCATGCGGGGCTACGGTGCGAGAACCCAACCCGCCCGTCTCCCGTTTCGATGATGCCGATCCACCGGCCCTTGCTCCGCGCACGCATGACAAAGGAGCCAAGATATGACCTTTTCCGCCGACATGTACCGGCGCGCCGTTGCCGACTATGACCACTCTTGGCGGACAACTGACCAGACTCTGTACGACCTCTGTCGTCAACATCCCGGTCATGGTGACCAGGCTGGCGTGAACGCCAAACTGTGGATCATCGGCCGAACCTACGCCACGGGCATTGAGAGGAAAATCCCCTTTAACGGTAAACTGGGCGGTAGCATGTCCCAACTGGCCGGTCATCTGGTGGAGCACGCGCGGGAACTAGATGCCCTGTTCGCCCACCTGCGCCGCCTTGAGGAGCCGCTTGACCTAACAAAGCTACGGACCATTCTCGACCTTCACGGGCAGTTCATTGCACTGCTCTTGCCCGTTTTGCGGCCGAATCAATTGCCTCGGTCTTTCGCTTCCAAGTACATGCACTTCCACTGTCCGGCAGTGCCCATCATCGACTCCTACGCTGACCGCACTTGCCGAAAGTTGATCCACTGGCAGCCCTCGTTCTGTCTCTTCGACCTTCCCTCAGGCACGGATGGAGACTACGCCTGGTATGTTTTTCGCTTCTGGCAACTTTACCAGCAGGCCTGTGCCATCGGTATTCACCCCACCGTCAAACACCTTGACTACTACCTGCTCTGCTCAGCGGAAGGCATGGCATGACCAAGATCGAGCCAAATCAGCCGCTGCCTCAAGCCGCCGACTCTGCCATACCCGAAGGGTGGTCACTCGTACCGATCAGTGATGTTGCCCAGATAAACCCAAGGCATCCCAAGGGGCTTGATGATTCGATGCCCGTTTCATTTGTGCCTATGGCCGCACTCAACGAAGACTCGCCGACATTTGCGTGTTCTGAGGAACGGCCCTATGGAGAGGTTCGCAAAGGATTTACGCATTTTCGCGAGGGCGATGTGTTGTTTGCCAAGATCACGCCCTGCATGGAAAACGGCAAGGGTGCCGTTGCCACTGGCCTGCGCAATGGAATCGGCTGTGGTACAACAGAACTTCACGTGCTTCGCCCGTTGGGTGGAATTGCCCCAATGTATCTCTACAGATTTCTTTCGTAGCGTTCGGTGCGACGCGACGCGGCGGAAACATTCACGAGCAGTGCGGGCCAGGCTAGAGTTCCAACTCGGTTTATCGAAGAACTTGAAATCCCGCTCCCCTCGCTCGCTGAACAGAAACGCATTGTGCAGAAGATGGAAGAGTTGCTGGCGCGGGTGAATGCGGCGCGTGAGGGTCTGGCCAAGGTTCCTGCCATCCTTAAACGCTTCCGCCAATCCGTCCTCTTTGCCGCTTGTTCGGAGGGCTCTGAGATGCGTTTGGGAGACGTGCTTCTTGACATAAAGTATGGCACAGCGCAGAAGTGTACCGTTGAGCCGATAGGCACGCCTGTTCTTAGAATTCCCAATATTAACGACAAAGGTGTTAGCCATAATAACTTGAAGTATTGTGTTCTAGAGAAGGCGGAGATTAGCCGATTGGCCCTTTGTAGCGGCGACCTACTGATGATTCGTTCAAATGGCAGCGTGGAATTGCTTGGCAAAACGGTACTCGTAACGGAGGAAGAACAGGGGTTTGCATATGCTGGATACCTGATGCGACTGCGCACGGATACCACACGTATGATGCCCTCCTATTTGAATCTCTGTTTGCGAAGTCAGGAATGCCGAGATCAAATCGAAATGCCTGCTCGCTCAACGAGCGGAGTAAACAACATTAACAGCCAAGAGGTACGTGATCTCAGAGTCATGATTCCATCCATTTCTGATCAGCATGAGATCGTCCGGCGGGTCGAGCATCTTTTCGCCCTTGCCGACTCCATCGAGAAGCAAGTGGCAGCCGGAATGGTGAGGGTGGAGAAATTGACGCAGGCGGTTCTGGTCAAGGCGTTTCACGGAAACTGGTTCCGCAAGACGTGAACGATGAATCTGCGTCAAATCGGCTCGACAGTGTCTGCGTTGCCATCGAGACCGAAGCCAGCAAACCGAAAGTCAAACGTGGCCCGATGGGTTGAATATAAACAAAGGCTAAAGCTCGTCATATTTCCGGCATGATTTGACCCGAAGATACCATCAGCGCCTTAATGTCGCCATGGGTTGCGAGGGCGGGCTGATTGGCGGGAAGGCGAGAGCGGAAAAGTTTTCATCGAAGCGTAGAGGAGAAATAGTCATTTGCGAAGCCAAGAAAAGATGGAAGAAATCAGAATAATAGCTAGACCTTGACTATCGAATGAGGAACATTATTAAAATTGTATAATTTTCTTCTATTATATGTTATGCCGTAGTGAATATATTGAAGTGTAACTGCTAGAAGCACTTACGACACTTTATAGCACAAAATAATTAAACATATAATCTCACTTGATTGTCATTGGGCAGGAATGTGTTTGCATTTAAGACGCATCCTGTCTATTCTTTTGGTGTTTTCAATAAACATGGAGGTTATATGAGCGACCATATCCAAAAGACGATAGACGATGCGATGAGTGAGCTACGCAAACATGAGGCGGCGGCAATTGCAACAAAGAAACTGATTAACCATCTTTGCAGCTTTGCTAAAAGAGAACCAATGTTTACAGATGTTGATCTCGATCCGTCGCCTGGAGCAGTTGGACAGATCAAAGTGCAGAAGAACTCGTTTTATGGGAGACCCCTAGCGACCTGTATTAGAGAGTATCTTGAAATACGAAAGAAATCTGGAGGCGTTAAAGAGGCAATGCTTAATGAAATAATTTCGGCCCTTCGAGAGGGATCGTTTGATTTGTCGCAGATCACAACCAACGAACAAGACCAGCCGCGATCTGTCTCGATATCTTTGGCGAAGAATCCGGCTTTTCGTCGTCTTCCGTCTGGTGATTGGGGTTTGGAAGATTGGTATGAGACAAAACCAAAACGTGGACGACCTTCTAAGACGGGCGAGAATGGATCATCAGATGCAAGGGAAGAAGGATCAGCCGTTACCAGTGAAGTTGCAGAATGCAAGTCATCCCTTGAGGATGCTGGCGTGAACAAAGAATAATTAATAATAAGGGGATGAGTATGCGTTTAAGGATTGAGCGCGGCGCACACGGGTTGAGTGCGTGCGGCGCAATGATATAAGAAACACCGGTTCGTCTGGCAAAATCATTTGCCGTGAATAACCAGACGAACCGGCAAATCCGCTGAGCGACCGGCTAGGCCGGTAGCCCCTCTTCTGACACAGATAGGCTACTATATGATTCCTGCCCGGTCAAATATTTCGTTCAACGACGACCGATGGAGGATTTATGGAAGATATCCGATATCCACCTCGACCGGGAAAGAAACTGATCTTTCGTCCGTGGTATATCCACAAAACGACTGGTAAGCGAATCTACCCGATCAGGGGGCGGTTTTTCCCTATGTGGGTAGACGCATAATGCGAACAGCGGGACCGGGCTAAATTCCCGGTCCCGCCCTTATTATTCGTTCAAAAGTGCCGCAGAATTCCAAGGACCTGCATCAGAGATTCAGAAGCGTGTTGCGTGGGAGAGAGAGCGGATGGAGGGGGAGGAGAAAACGAAGTCACGGGGTCGGTCGAAGAATAATTCAGCGTAAATAATAACTGCATGGCAGGAGAATTGCACGCCATGTGCAAGCGCCTAACTGGGCTTGATTTTGTAGGCTCGGAATACGTGCGTCTCGATATTTCCAAGGGTTGATGCTAGCGATGCGGCATTCTGGTCGACCAGTTCAATGCTTTTTGCCTTTTTGTCGCAGATTCTGATCACGTCTCGGTCAGATTTGATTAGTTCATCCTTATCACTGTGCTCCGACTCCCGAAGGCGATCCTCTAAGTTTTTTACCGGTCTGAAAGGTTTGCGTGGGTGGCATTGATGAAGTTTCACACCCGTAGCGCTCAAGTCGGTTCCTGAGTCAGGGGCTGCGCTCTCCATGGCTTTCCGGCAAGCCTCAAGGGCGAGATGCCCAGCGGGATCATTCCTTTGGCAATTTACAGTTTGCTCATAAACGCAAATCGGAATTTTACGTCGTAGCACGATGTCAAAAAGACAACCGATCTCAGTGGGCAGTGTTCCTGCCGTCTCAGTCTGCCTGAAAACGGACATGACATGTGCATCATCAAAGGAAATCCATTTCAAGGGGTCTCCAGCCCACTTTGTGAGCGAGGAAAATGCAGGGATTTGGTCAGCCGATCCGTTGCGGACGATATTTAAATATAATTGTTGTGCCGCAGCCTCAATGATCCATCTTGTGCGATGATGGAGAATTTGAACGTAATAGAAATATTTTGCCAATAGGTAGTGGTCGACGGTGTGAATGCCCTTTTCTTTGATGCATAAGATGTTGTTGCCGTCTTTCGGAACCGTGAAACACTCGATAAGAAATTCGATATCGAATCGCCCATACCCGATCCCCAGACTCGTGGCGTCACGAATCAGGTAATCCATTTGATCGGCATCAATATCAGAATGCATCAATTGATTGAAAAGCATTTGGTCGCTCGAGCCCACGACGATGGATCCTATGATATTTGGCTCAAAGTCGTGTTTCTTGAGGATATTTGTTATGCCAAGGGGCATGTCCGTATGCTCGATAATATACTGGGACATTCGCTCGTGAAGTGCGGCATCGGCTGACGACAATCCAGGGGTCGATTCCTGTGCCGACGGAATGGTCATTTCGCCATTAGGCGTGCTTCCTACCAGTTTCTTTGACAGGTTTGCCTTGGCGGCCTTTTCCTCTATTGAATACGCCTCTTCAATCGTATGCGAGAGAGGGAAGTGCCCGATATCATGAAGGAGGGCGGCCAGCCTCAAGATCTGCCGGGTGTTGGGGTCAAATTGCAGGTGCCTACTGATTCGGTCAATAACCCAGAGAACACCCAGACTGTGCGAGAATCGTGTGTGCTCTCCTCCCGGGAAAACGAGATGTGCCAGTCCTAGTTGTTTGACCTGCCGAAGGCGTTGAAAATACGGGGAATCAATGATCTCTTTTTCGACTTTGGTTAGGTGTATGAAGCCATGGAGCGATTCATAGATACGTCCTCCCCCGTACTCAAGATCGTTGGATGTTGCTGTTGCTCGCACGGGATTACGCCGCAATTAGTTTCCAGTTTTCGAGCTCAGTAAACACGACTTGGCATGCGGAGTTTTGGAAGTGTGGTTTGAGTTCGTTGCAGGAGGCGATAACCCGCTCCTTGCGTTCGCGCACTGCCAGATGCTTCAGTGGGCCTGTCCAAAGGAAATGCAACGTTGCTGCGACCTCCAGAAAATCAAGGCCGACAAGACCTGATGTATTAATCGCGGCAAATGTCTTCAGTTGCTCAAGCCCAGTCTGAACTTCGGGGCGGAAATGATTATTCGTGCAAAAGTCCGCGCACTCCTGCCCTTGTTGGAGAATTCGCTTGGCGCATTCTGATAACTCTTTCGAATAGGGGCCGTGTGGGTGCAAACTGAACCCGAACCCCATGTTAAGCCCAAACGGAGCTTGCTGTGCAAAATAGACGATCTTCTGGAAGTACTTCCGCCCTTCAAATTGGTTGAGATCTTCAATGCTCTTTCCCATCTCCCGAAGCAATAGAGAAAGCACGTAGTGTTGTTCGATCATCGGATTATTTCTCCCTTTGTTACACACAATATCATGCTGTTACTTGAGGTCAAGACGCATGATCATGACTGGGGGCGCATCTCTGAGTTTTGGCACTTACTGGATCTAACCGGTTAAGACTTTCGGCTTTTCAGGCACGACTTGGCGGGCTTGACTCTTTTGACTAGGAACGTGTTTCTATCCTCGATCAGC